>Ga0209724_1000731_pt1 | contig 31254 bp, 24 predicted proteins | sample grotaG_FD_184143 | JGI IMG/M metagenome (GOLD analysis project Ga0209724, IMG submission 184143) | Glacier valley bacterial and archeal communities from Borup Fiord, Nunavut, Canada, to study Microbial Dark Matter (Phase II) -... | ecosystem: Environmental > Aquatic > Freshwater > Ice > Glacier ...
GCTCGACCCCGGCTCGCGCTATGACCTGTCCACCGACCGCCGCTATGCCGGGATCGCGGTTCCCGCCACCGAAAGCCTGAAGGACACCATCGCGCGCGTGCTGCCTTATTGGGACAGCGCCATCGTGCCCGCGCTGCGCCGCGGCGAGCGCGTCGTCGTCGTCGCGCACGGCAACTCGCTGCGCGCGCTGGTCAAGCACCTGTCGGGCATCTCCGACGCCGACATCGCGGGCGTCGAGATCCCCACCGGCAAGCCGCTGGTCTATGAACTCGACGATGCGCTGCAGGCGACAGCGCGCTTCTACCTCGGCGAGGGTTAGGCTCCGAGGGGCTTGGGACGTGTCACGCTTTTTTGTGTCACGGTGTTCCAATTGTTTCAGGCAGGCCGGCGAAGGTCACGAAGTTCACGATCGTACGACATCGTTTCCGGCGCCGGGGGCTGCATAAAAAAACGCCGGGCCACTCGAGTAATCGGATTATGTACCAAATCGGCTCGTGATTGTCAAGCCCCTCGATCTGGCGTGACGCATCGCAGCCGCCCCCGTTGCCACGCTTCGGTACCGCCCCTAAGGTCCGGCGCTTCGCTCGCTTCGGGAGCCCTAGCAATGCGTACCCCGCCGCTGGTCGGCATCATCATGGGCAGCACGTCCGACTGGGCGACGATGGAGCATGCCGCGCTGACGCTCGCCGAATTGGGCGTGCTCCACGAAACGCGCGTCGTGTCGGCGCACCGCACGCCCGAACGGCTGTACGACTATGCGACGACGGCAGTGGAGCGCGGGCTGGGCGCGATCATCGCGGGAGCGGGCGGGGCGGCGCATCTGCCGGGGATGTGTGCCGCGTTGACCCGGCTGCCGGTGTACGGCGTGCCGGTGTCGTCGGCAGCGCTCAGCGGCATGGATAGCCTGTTGTCGATCGTCCAGATGCCGGCGGGGATTCCGGTCGGGACGCTCGCGATCGGCAAGCCCGGCGCGATCAACGCCGCGCTGCTGGTCGCAGCGACTTTTGCCGTGCACGACGAGGCGCTCGCGGCGCGGCTCGACGCGTGGCGCGCGTCGCAGCGCGACGGCGTGGCGCTGACACCCGCATGATTCCACCCGGATCGACGATCGGCATCTTGGGCGGCGGGCAGCTTGGGCGGATGCTCGCGCTGGCGGCCGCATCGATGGGCTACCGCGTCCACATCCTTGCGCCCGAACCCGAGCTGCCGGCGGGCGATGTCGCGGCGGAGGTGACGCGCGCCGACTATACCGACCGTGCCGCGCTCGATGCGTTTGCCGCCGCCGTCGATGTGGTGACGTTCGAGTTCGAGAATATCGACGTCGATGCGGTACGCTATCTCGCCGAGCGCGCGCTGGTCTGGCCGGGGGCGAACGCGCTCGAGGTGGCGCAGGACCGGCTGGCGGAAAAGACCTTCGTCGCCGGGCTGGGCGGGCGCACCGCGCCGTACCGCTCGGTGGCATCGCTGGACGAACTTCGCGCCGCGCTGGGCACGCTCGGCACTCCGGCGCTGCTCAAGACGCGACGCATGGGCTATGACGGCAAGGGGCAGGTGCGGATCGACCGCGCTGCGGACGCCGCCGACGCATGGGCGGCGATCGGTGAAGCGCCCGCGCTGCTGGAGGGGCTGGTGGCGTTCGACGCCGAATTTTCGGTGCTGCTGGCGCGCACGCGCGGCGGCGACGTCGTGGTCTACGACGTGCCGCACAACGAGCATGTCCACGGCGTGCTCGACTGCAGCCGCGTGCCTGCACCGGCGAGTGTGGCACGCCACGCCGCCGCCGCCACCGGGCTGGCGCGCGCGGTCGCCGATACGTTGGGTTATGTCGGCGTGCTGACGCTCGAATTCTTTGCGACCGGCGATGGCCCGGTGTTCAACGAAATGGCCCCGCGCGTCCATAACAGCGGCCATTGGACGATCGAGGGTGCGCGCGTCAGCCAGTTCGAAAATCACATCCGCGCGGTCTGCGGCCTGCCGCTCGGCTGCACCACGCTGACCGCGCCATCGGTCCGCATGACCAATCTGCTCGGCGAGGCGGTGCACGACTGGGCGCAGATCCTTGCCGATGCGGGCGCGCACCTCCACCTCTACGGCAAGGGCGAGGTCAAGCCGGGCCGCAAGATGGGGCATGTCACCTGGTTATGAAGCGGGTCGTTTTGCTCGCGGCGCTGCTATCGGGCACGGCTGCAGTCGCGATGACCGAACTGCCGCCGCTGACGACCGCGCTGCCGCCGCTGGTGACGCCGGGCACGGCGTTTCCGGCCGGCGAGGCCCCCGGCTGGCGGTTCGCCGATACCAGTTTCGTCGATGCGGTACCGCGTGACCCCGCGCCCGATGTCGCCTCGCTGCACGGCTTCGACGACGACGCGGTCACGGCAATGCTCGGTTGCGGTACGATCGAGGCGATGGTGGCGGTCGAGCCGCGTGTGCCGGGGCGCGACGAGGCGATCCGCACCGCGCGCGCGCCGCTGCCCGAATTCGACGCGCTGGCGCTCGGCGCGTTCGATGCGGCGAGCGGCCAAAGCCTCGCCGATCACAGCCTGACGCTCGGCGGGATCACCGTGGGGCGGAACTATACGTTGAAATTCGCCGGGCAGGTCGGCGCCGACGAAAACGACTGACGCTATTCGGCGGCGCTACTCGGCGGCGAGCGCGTCGGTGCGGTCATAGGCGAGCACTGCGCTCGGCAGTGCGCGGCGCTGCGCCTGTTCGAACAGCCAGACGCGCACCGCGCTCGACAGGTTGGTGGTGCGCGCCTCGTCGATTTCGGCGATCAGCGCGTTCAGCGGACGACGTTGAGCGACGGCGGCGGAGCGCAACGCCGCCCAGAAGATCGGCTCGAGGCTGAGCGACGTATGATGCCCGGCGATCGACACCGAGCCTTTGACAAGACCGTCGCCGCCCATGTCAGTACATGTGCTGGCCACCATTCAACGACAGCGTCGAGCCGGTGACGAAACCGGCATCATCGCTGGCGAGGAACAGGACCCCCCGGGCAATCTCGCTCGCCTGACCCAGCCGTCCGGCGGGGATCTTGGCGACAATCTTTTCAAGCACGTCGGCGGGCACGGCGGCGACCATATCGGTGTCGATATAGCCCGGTGCGATCGCGTTGACGGTGACGTTGAACTTCGCGCCCTCCTGCGCGAGCGCCTTGGTAAAGCCGTGGATGCCCGACTTCGCGGCTGCATAATTGACCTGGCCGTACTGCCCCGCCTGGCCGTTGATCGACCCGATGTTGACGATGCGCCCGAACTTGCGCGACCGCATGCCGGGGAAGGTCGCCTTCGCCATGTTGAAGCAACCGCCCAGATTGACGTCGATCACCTCGCGCCACATCTCGTAGCTCATCTTGAGGATGGTGCCGTCGCGCGTGATGCCGGCGTTGTTGACGACGATATCGACGGGGCCAAGATCGGCCTCCACCTTCGCCACGCCGTCGAGGCAGGCCTGATGGTCGGCGACGTTCCACTGGTAGGAGGCGATCCCGGTGCGTTCGGTGAACGCCGCTGCCTTGGTCGCGTCACCGCCATAGTTCGCCGCAACATGATAGCCGGCGTCGCGCAGTGCGAGCGAAATCGCTTCGCCGATGCCGCGTGTTCCGCCGGTGACGATTGCAACACGAGCCATCAAAAACTCCCCATAAGTTATGTTTATACTTTGATAATCTTAAGTCAACGGTAACCATCCAGAAAGCTCGCGCGTCACGATCGTCTGCAGCAGCGCCTGTCCCGAGGCGCTGTCGTTGAGGCATGGTAGATAGGCGAAATCGGTGCCGCCCGCCATCAGGAACGTGTCGCGCCCCTCGATCGCGACTTCCTCGAGCGTTTCGAGATTGTCCGCCGAAAACCCCGGCGCGATCACCACCAGCCGCTTGACGCCTTCGCCCGGCAGCGCGGCGAGCGTCGCATCGGTATAAGGCTTGAGCCATTCGGCGCGCCCCAGCCGCGACTGGAAGCTGACGCGCAGCGGGATGGTCAGCCGGTCGCCGAGCAAGCGCGCGGTCTTGCGGCACTGGCAGTGATAGGGATCGCCGCGATCGAGCGTGCGGCGCGGCATGCCGTGGAACGATGCGAGCACGACGTCGGGGACGAAATCGAGCCCGGCGATGCCGGTATTGACGGTGTCGGCAAGCGCATCGATGAACGCCGGATCGTCATGATAGGGCGGCAGCGTCCGCAGCGCCGGTTGCCAGCGCCACTGCTTGAGCGTGTCGAACACCTTGTCGTTGACCGTGCCGGTCGTCGCACTGCTGTACTGCGGATACAGCGGCGCGATCAGGATGCGGTCGCACCCGGCGGCTTTCAGTGCGGCAAGGCGATCGGGGATCGACGGCGTGCCATAGCGCATCGCCCAATCGACCATGACGCGGTCGCCGAGCATCGCCTGCAGCGCGTCCGCCTGCGCGCGCGTGATCCGCCGCAGCGGCGACTCGCCGCCGTCATGGTCCCAGATGCGCGCATAATTCGCCGCCGTCCGCTTGGGCCGCGTGGTCAGCACGACGGCGCGCAGCAACGGCTGCCACAGGATCGGCGGCAGTTCGACGACGCGGCGGTCGGACAGGAATTCGGCAAGATAGCGCCGCACCGGCGCGGTCTCGGGCGCGTCGGGGGTGCCGAGGTTGACGAGCAATACCCCGACCCGCCCGAACGCGACGGGCGGGTGATCGTGCGGCAGCGCGGTCATGCCCGGGCGATGATCGGCAGGTCGCGGTGGCGCTTGCCGGTCGCCGCGAAGATCGCATTGGCGACGGCGGGCGCGATCGGCGGCGTGCCGGGCTCGCCGACGCCGCCCATCGGCGCGGTGCTCGGCACGATGATGACCTCGATCGCGGGCGCTTCGGCGAGCATCAGCACCGGCGCGGTATCGAAGTTCGATTGGACCGCATGGCCGCCGTCGAACGTCATCGCGCCCTTCAGCGCCGCCGCCAGCCCGAACAGGATTGCGCCCTCGACCTGCGCGCGGACACCGTCGGGGTTGACCACCGGGCCGCAGTCGATCGCCGCGACCACGCGCCGGACATGCGGATCGGTGCCGGGCTTGCACACCACTTCGGCAACCTCGGCGACGATGCTGCCGAAGCTTTCGTGCAGCGCGACGCCGCGCGCCACATTGACGTCGACCGGCCCGAGCGGCCCCGCCGCCTGCAGTGCGGCACGCAGCACGGCGGCATGGCGCGGCTGGTCCTTGAGCATCGCCAGCCGGAATTCGCCCGGATCGGCCCCGGCGGCGTGCGCGAGTTCATCGACGAAGCTTTCGACGAAGAACGCCGTGAAGCTGTGCCCGACCGACCGCCAGAAACCGAGCGGCACGCCGACATCGACGGGCACATGCTCCGCCAAGACCGCGCCGAAGTCGTACGGCAGCCCGACCGAGCCTTCGACGGCGGCGGCATTGGGTTTGATCTTGCCTGCCATCGCCGGCAGGTTGCGGCCCGCGACGCTGTTGGAGACATCGGGAACCGCGATCCGGCTCGCCCAGGCGGTAACGCGCGGGGCAGCGCCGTTGCCGCCCGCCGACAGCACGCCGCGCATCCGCGCGGCGGCTGCCGGGCGGTATTTGTCCTGCGCAAAATCCTCCTCGCGCGACCAGATCAGCTGCACCGGGCGCTTGACCGCCTTCGCCAGCAGCGCCGCCTGGATGCACACATCGGTTTCGATCTTGCGTCCGAAGCCGCCGCCGACCAGCGTCGGATGCACGGTCACCGCGTCGTCGGCGATGCCGAGCGCCTTTGCCACCGCCCATGTCGTCAGCGTCACCGACTGCGTCGGGGCCCAGATTTCGCAGCTGTCGCCGTCGATCCGCGCGGTGGCGTTCATCGGCTCGAGCGCGGCATGCGCGAGGAACGGCACGGTATAAACCGCCTGCACCATGCCGGGCTTCCCCAGCAGCGCGGCCACATCGCCGACCTTTTCGACGGTCACATCCTCGGTTGATTCGAGCCCGGCGCGGAGTGCGGGTTCGATCCACGCCCCGGCGGGCTTGGCTGCCGCCTCGAAGCCGGGCTTCAACGCCTCGACCGCCGTGTGCGCGCCGAACCAGGTCGTCGCCACCACGCCGACCCAGGTCGGGCCGTTGACCACGTCGAGGACGCCCGGCATCGCCTTTGCCGGAGCGTGATCGACGCGCTGCAATTTCTGGTCGCCGACCGGCCCCGACTTGACCGCCGCATAGACCATGCCCGGCAGCCGCACATCGAGGCCGAAGCGCGCGCTGCCATCGGTCTTGCCCGGAATGTCGAGACGTTGCACCGGCTTGCCCATCAGCTTGCCGGGCGTGGCGCGCAGCACCGGTGACGACGGCAGGTCTTCGGCGGCGGCCTTGCCGGCGATGTCGGCAAAGCGCAGGCGCTGCGCCTTATAGACGACAAAGCCGTTGTCGGTGTCGCAGTCGCGCCAGTCGACGCCCCATTGGCGCGCCGCCGCACGGCACAGCATCTCGCGCGCCGCCGCTCCCGCCAGCCGGACCGGCGGTGCAAAGCCGCGCACCGAGGTGCTGCCGCCGGTGATCTGCATGTCGAAATGGTCGATGACCTTGCCCATCGACCAGCGCGCAAAGCCGCGAAACGATTCGGGCACGCCCGCCGTCTGGTCGAGCGCCATGCCGTGGTTGGCATAGAGCGGGTGGAGCGGCGCGGGTTCGACCGATACCGTGTTCCAGTCGGCCCCGAGCTCGTCAGCAAGGATCTGCGGCAGGCTGGTGAACACGCCCTGCCCCATTTCGGCCTGCGGCACCGCGACGACGACGCGCCCGTCGGTGCCGATCTTGACGAAGCCGTTGATGACGGTCTCGTCCTTCGCCGCCGCCCAGTTGAGCGCGCGGCTGCGCGGCCATAGCGCAAAGCCGACCGCGAGCCCCGCGACCGCGCCGGTCCCGATCAGGAAATTGCGCCGCGTCGTGCGCGGGCGGGCGGGCGGCTGCAAGGCAGGAGGCTGGACGTTCATAACGTGTCTTTACCGCGCGTCGCGACCATTGTCGAAGGCGGCGTAAGGCCACTCCCCACCGGTTCAGGCGGGGAGTGGCGAGGGCGTTATTCGGCCGCCGTGCGGAACTGCGCGGTCTCGGTCGATTCCTTGAGCGCGGTGGTCGAGCTGGTGCCGCCCGAGATCGCGATGGCGACCGCGTCGAAATAGCCGGTGCCGACTTCGCGCTGGTGACGCGTCGCGGTGTAGCCGTTCTTTTCGCTGGCGAATTCGGCCTGCTGCAGTTCCGAATAGGCCGCCATGCCGCGGTCCTTGTAGCCGCGCGCCAGCTCGAACATGCCGTGGTTGAGCTGATGGAAGCCCGCCAGCGTGACGAACTGGAACTTGTACCCCATCGCACCCAGCTCGCGCTGGTATTTGGCGATGGTGTCCTTGTCGAGATTGGCTTCCCAGTTGAACGACGGCGAGCAGTTGTACGCCATCATCTTGCCCGGGTGCGCCTTCTGGATCGCCTCGGCGAAGCGCTTGGCGTCGGCGAGCACCGGGTGCGAGGTTTCCCACCACAACAGGTCGGCATGCTCGGCGAACGCGATGCCGCGCTTGATGCAATGGTCGACGCCGGTGCCGGGCTTCAACCGGAAGAACCCCTCGGGCGTGCGCTCGCCGGTGGTGAATTCATGGTCGCGCTCGTCGACGTCGCTGGTCAGCAGCATCGCCGATTCGGCGTCGGTGCGCGCGCAGATGATCGTGGGCACGCCCATCACATCGGCGGCGAGCCGCGCGGCGTCGAGGTTGCGGATGTGCGCCTGCGTCGGGATCAGCACCTTGCCGCCCAAATGGCCGCACTTCTTCTCGGATGCCAGCTGGTCCTCGTAATGGACGCCCGCCGCACCGGCCTCGATATAGGCCTTCATGATCTCGAAGCAGTTCAGCGGTCCGCCGAAACCGGCCTCGGCATCGGCGACGATCGGTGCGAACCAGTCGCGCTGCGCGCCGCCTTCGCTATGCTCGATCTGGTCGGCGCGCTGCAGCGTGCGGTTGATCTTGCGGCACAGCTCGGGACCGGCGTTGGCCGGATACAGCGACTGGTCGGGATACATCGCGCCCGCCGTGTTGGCGTCGGCGGCGACCTGCCAGCCGCTGAGATAGATCGCCTTCAGCCCGGCGCGGACCATCTGCATCGCCTGGTTGCCGCTGAGCGCGCCGAGTGCGTTGACATAATCCTCGGACTTCAGGAGCTCCCACAGCTTCGCGGCACCGCGCGCGGCGAGTGTGTGCTCGATCGGCACCGACCCCTGCAGCTTCTTCACATCGGCGACCGAATACGGGCGGGTGATGCCGTCGAAGCGGCCGGCGGGCAGCGCCGGGAATAGCGAGTCAAAACTGGTCATGATGGTCTCCTTTGACCGGATTTTTACAATGAGGACGCGGGCGAGACTTTTGCCCCTGCCCGCGCCGCCTCCCCTAAAACCGTTGCACCGTCTGTGACGAGCCGCTAGGCGGGGGTCAAGCCAGCGTTTGTCGAAATCGTGTCGAAGTGTATGGATTGAGGCCATTGGGCGTGTCGTGTTGTAAATATCTTGACAGGTGGGCGTCGTGACGACGCACGACCGCAAGCTGTTTGCCGGCGCGCGGCTGCGGCGGATCCGGCTGCAACTGGCACTGACGCAAACCCGCATGGCGGACGACCTCGGTGTGTCGGTCAGCTATCTCAACCTCATTGAGCGCAACCAGCGCCCGCTGACGGCAGCGTTCCTGTTGAAACTGGCGGGCGCGTATAATCTCGACCTGCGCCAGCTGACCGGCGACGACGGCGCGGCGCTGGCGGCCGAACTGGCGCGGGTGTTCGCCGATCCGGCGCTCGGCGGCATCGAGGTGGCGCGCGCCGAGCTCGAGGAGGTGGCGCAAAGTGCCCCCGGCGTGGCGCAGGCGGTGCTGCGGCTCCACGCGCTGATCGCCAGCGGGCCCGCGCTGCGCCCCGATCACGAGCCGTCGCCGGTCGAGGCGGTGACGCAGCTGCTGCTCGACCGCCGCAATCATTTCCCCGACTTGGACGCCGCGTGCGAGGCGCTCGCCGATGAATTGCGGCTGGCGTCCGCCGACCGGATGGCGGCGATCGCCGAACGGCTGCGCGCCCGCCACGGCATCGGCGTCCGCGTGCTGCCGGTCGACGTGCTGCCCGACACGCTGCGCCGCCTCGACCTGCACGCGCGCTCGCTGCAGCTGTCGGAGGCGCTCGACGCGGCGTCGCGGACGTTTGCGGTGGCGTATCAGCTCGCGCTGATCGAACTGCGCCCGGCGATCGACGCGGTGGTCGCCAGCGCCGGCCTCGGCAATGCCGCGAACCAGCGGTTTGCGGTGCAGGCGCTGGCGAACTATGCGGCGGCGGCGATCATGATGCCCTATGCGCGCTTCCACGCCGCCGCCGAGGCGCTCGGTTATGACTTCGAACTGCTGCAGGCGCGCTTCGGGGCGGGGTTCGAGCAGGTCGCGCACCGGCTGACGACGTTGCAGCGCCCCGGCGCGCGCGGCGTGCCGTTCTTCCTGCTGCGCGTCGACCGTGCCGGCAATGTCTCGAAGCGGTTCGCCGCGCAAACGCACGCACTCGCGGCGCACGGCGGCGGGTGCCCGCTGTGGGTCGTGCACGCCGCGTTCGACCGCCCCGGCAGCGTCGTCCGGCAGGTCGTCGTGACCGAGGACGGCGCGCAGTTCCTGACGGTGGCGCGCACCGTGCGGACCTATGCCGCGCCCTATGGGGAAACCCGGCCCGAATTCGCGATCGCGCTGAGTTGCGATCTCGCGCATGCCCGCGCGCTGGTCTATGCCGACGGCGTCGATCTGTCGGGCGCGCGCGCGACGCCGATCGGGCTGGGGTGCGCCAGCTGTGCGCGCACCGCGTGTCGCCAGCGCAGCCTGCCCCCGGCGGGCGTGCGGCTGCGCGTCGACGAACGATCACGCGGGGTCACCCCGTTTCGCTTTGCAAGTTCAGGAGAAGCATGATGGCAGTTCGCGGCGTCGAGATTACCGGCACGATGCGCCCCGGTTACGAAACCATCCTGACCGACGAGGCGCTCAACTTCGTTGCCAACCTGCACCGGCAATATGAGCCGACGCGGCAGGCGCTGCTGCATGCGCGCGAAGTCCGGCAGGCATGGTGGGCGGCAGGGAACGCGATCGACTTCGCGCCCGAAACGCGCAGCGTCCGCGACGGCGCGTGGCAGGTTGCGGGCGCACCCGCCGACCTGCAGGACCGCCGCGTCGAGATTACCGGGCCGGTCGACCGCAAGATGGTCATCAACGCGCTCAATTCGGGCGCGAAATGCTATATGGCGTGCTTCGAAGATGCGAGCACGCCGGCGTGGGAGATCATGGTCGACGGGCAGGTCAACCTGCGCGACGCCGCCGCCGGGCACATCAGCCTGGAAGACAAGGGCAAGACCTATACGCTGAACGACACCACCGCGACGCTGATCGCGCGGCCGCGCGGCTGGCATCTGCCCGAGGCGCACATGATCGTCGACGGCGAGGCTGTTGCCGGCGCGTTGTTCGATTTCGGGCTATACGTGTTTCACAACGCCCGCGCGCTGATCGCGCGCGGGTCGGGGCCGTATTTCTACCTGCCCAAGCTCGAGCATTATCTCGAGGCGCGGTTGTGGAACAACGTCTTTGTCACTGCGCAGTCGTGGCTCGGGCTGCCGCTCGGCACGATCAAGGCGACGGTGCTGATCGAAACGCTGCCCGGCGCGTTCATGGCGGACGAGATCCTGTACGAACTGCGCGACCATATCGCCGCGCTGAACTGTGGCCGCTGGGACTATATCTTCAGCTATATCAAATGCTTCGGCGCGGATAAGGATCACGTCCTGCCCGACCGCGCGGCGGTGACGATGACGGTGCCGTTCATGCGCGCCTATGCGCTGCACGTCATCCGCACCTGCCACCGGCGCGGCGCGCATGCGATGGGCGGGATGAGCGCGTTCATCCCGGTCAAGGGCGACGAGGCGGCAAACGAACGCGCCTTTGCCGCCGTCCGCGCCGACAAGGAGCGCGAGGCGACCGACGGCTGCGACGGCACCTGGGTCGCGCATCCGGGGCTGGTGCCGGTGGCGATGGCGGTGTTCGACCGCGTCTTGGCCGGCCCGAACCAGCTCGGCGTGATCCCGCCGGGCAGCGTCACCGCCGCCGAACTGACGACCGCACCGGTCGGCCCGAAAACGCTCGGCGGCGTTGCCATGAACGTCAATGTCGGCATCGGCTATATCGCCAGCTGGCTGCGTGGGCAGGGTGCGGCGCCGCTGCACAATCTTATGGAGGATGCGGCCACCGCCGAAATCAGCCGCACGCAGCTTTGGCAGTGGCGTACCGTCGGCGTGACGCTCGACACCGGCGAGGTGGTCGACACCGCGCTGATCGAACGCACCGTCGCCGAACAGCTGGCGGTATGGCAGCGCGACGTCGGCGACAACTTCTTTGTGGCCGGCAAGTTCGTCGAGGCGGCGTCGATCTTTTCGACGCTCGTCCTCGCCGACCGGCTCGAACCGTTCCTGACGCTGCCGGCCTATGCGCATTATTTCGCGCAGGCGGCGTAACGAAACAGGGGCCGCCGCCGCAGCGGCGGCCCCATGACGGCTAGAACTTCACGCCTGCCGACACGCGGAAGTAACGACCAAGGACACCCGAGTAATACGTCACGGTGCCACCGGCCGCCGGTGCCGGGAACGGCGGTCCGACATCGAACAGATTGTCGACGATGAAGCGCAGCTCATAGCGCTTGTCGATAGTATAGCCGACCGATGTGTTGGTAACGACATATGCGCCAACCTGCGGATATTGATAATCGGTCAGTGCGCCGTTGGGATCCTGCAGCGACTTCCCGAAATACTGCACCTGCACGAGCGAGTTGAACGCACCATTGTCGTAGTTGACGTTGGCGGTGAACGAATGGCGCGGATTGCCGATGGCGTTCAGCGTCGTCGTGCTGTCGCCGGTGCCGACGCGGGTGTTCTGCTTGCGGACATAGAAGTAATTGACCGACAGCCCGAGATTGCCCGCGTTCGCGCCGAGGCCGACGCGGTCGAGCCCGAGGCGATACGCGACTTCAGCGGTGACCCCGGCGAAGCTGCGCGTGGCGGCGTTGTAATAGCCTTCCTTGATGAAAGTGATCTGCCCGCCCGGCGCACGCGTCACCAGGTTGCAGAAGCCGCTCGGATAGGGATTGGCGTCGTAGCAGGCCTTCAGGATGTCATCGCCCGCGAGCGAGACGATCGCATTCTGCAGTTCGATGCTGATGTAATCGGCAGCAATCGTCAGGCCCGGGATGAAGCGCGGACGGATGACCGCACCAAAGGTATAGCTGTTCGCCTTTTCGTTGGTCAGCGCGTTGTTGCCCGAGATCGACACCGGCACGGTGAAGTCCGAATAGTTCGAGGCGAACGGCTGCTTGATGCCGGCTGCGGCGCAGTTGGTGGCGCGGTTGGCCGGATTGGGGCCAGCGGCGATGTAACGGGCGTCGCACGGATCCTTGCCGGTATCGAACGCCTGCGACGTCGGGTTGAACGCCTCGGTGATCGCCGGTGCACGGATCGAACGGGTGAAGTTACCGCGCAAGGTCACATCCTCGATCGGCGCCAGTCGGCCGCCCAGCGTGTAGGTCCAGTCGCCGCCCGAGAGCGAGTTGTGGACATAGCGCGCCGCGCCCTCGAGCTCGAACTCGTGGATGAAGCGCCAGTCCATCGCCGGCGACACCAGCGGAATGCGCAATTCGGCGAACGCCTCGTTGGTGGTGAAGCTGCCGCTGATCGGATCGATCGGAATCGACCGGCCATATTGCGTATAGCTGCCATCGGCGTTGAGCTGGCCCCGATAATAGGCGCCCGGGTCGAAGCTCGTGGTCTCGCGGCGATGCTCGTAGCCGACGACATAGGCGACGTCGCCGCCGGGCAGCGCGAACAGCGTGCTGTTGATGTTGGCGTTGATGACCAGCTGCGTGTTTTTCGACACCGGCGTGGCGATCGCCGTCACATAGTCGAGCGCCGCGCGGCTGAACTGATTGTTGCCGAACAGGTTGAGCGGAGCGCAGGTCGCGTTAATCGAGGCGATCGTCGCATTGGTATAGCCCGGGCGGCAGACGACCTGGCCCTGCGCGTTGGTCACCGCATCGACCGCATTCAGGAAGTTCTTCTGGACCAGCTGACGGCTGCTCGACCGCGTCGTCGAGCTGCCATAGTTACCGGTCAGCTCGAAATTGAACTTCCGCGAGCCGAGGTCGAAATTACCGCTGGTGCCCAGCACGAAGCGGTAGAGTTCGACCGTCGACGAGCCGCTGCCCGAAGCAAGATCGGTGTTCGCGCGCGTCAGCTCGAACGACTGCGCCCCATCGGGCAGGTTCGACGCGATGATCGCACGGTCGGCGGGATTGAGGAACGGGTTGCTCAGCTGGATGACGATGTCGCCATCGGTAGATCCGGTCGGCCCGAACAAGGTGGTGTTATACACCGGCTGGCCGCGCAGGTTGGTCGCGCTGCTATGCGAATACCAGCCTTCGCCGAACACCTTGATGCGGTCGGTCACCTCGTAATTGGCCTGGACGGTGCCAAGGTAGCGCTCCGAGCTCGTCAGCAAATTGCCATAGTCGGCAATCGGAAAGCCGTTTCCGCCCGAGCTTTCGATCAGGCTGCCGGTTCGCGTTCCGAAATCGAGCGGGATCAGCCGGCCGTTTTCGCCAAACGTCAGCGTCTGGCCCTGCGCATTGGTGACACCGGCGAATTCGGGGATCGAGTCGGCAACCAGCGGCGTGCCCGATGCGGTGAAGACGTTATAGCGGTGCTGATAATAAAGCTGCTGCGCATATGGCGCGTTCGAATCGCTGGCGGTGGTGAAGAATGGCCCGTCGCGACCGGTCAGGAACCGCTCGGCAGTGGTGATGCCGTCGACCTTGTTATACTCGCCCGACACGATGATGTTGCCGCGACCGCCGCCGAACTTCGTCCCGGCAATGCCGGAAATGCGATATTCGGCACCATCGCCCTTGCCCGACAGGCCGGTCTGCCCCTTGAGCTCGATACCCTGATACTTGTCCTTCAAGATGATGTTGACGGTGCCGGCAATCGCGTCCGAACCATAGATCGGCGCTCCGCCGACGGCCACGGTTTCGATCCGGTCGACGAGGCTCGACGGGATCGTGTTGAGATCGACCTGGCTGCCCGCGTCGGTCGGCCCGAAAATCGAGGCGGTGTTCGACGACACGAAGCGACGGCCGTTGACCAGCGTCAGCGTGCGCTGCGACCCGAGCGAGAAGAAATCGACGAAGCTTTGCCCGGCGCCGAAATTCGACTGGGCACCCACCGGGCTGTTCCCGGGAACGCCGAACGCCGGCAGTTCCGACAGCGCCTGACCGACGTTGGTGTAGCCGCGCGCATCGATCTGCGCGCTGCCGATGACCAGCGCCGGCTGGACCGTGTCGAACCCCGCGCGCGGGATGCGCGAGCCGGTCACGACGATCTGTTCCTCGGCGGCACCTTCGGCTGCCACTGCCGCCGTTTGCGCCGAGGCGCCGACCCCGGCCAGCAACAATGCCATCGGGGCTGCAGACATCAGAAGACCAAGTTTCGCCACGCCAAAACTCCACTAAAAAGACCCGCGCCGGAATGCGCCGCATCGGATTGCAGTGGTGGCATGGCGGATTATCGGCGCGCAATCGGCCGCCCCCGGCGCAGCGTTAAATTGCGCGCCAACGTATTATAATTGCCACACTATTCGAGGCAAAATGTCGCAGATTGCGGCGGGTCGCGACACCCCGCCGCAGGGCAGCGCCGACCTACGCCGCCTTTGGCGCAGCCTCGCGGACGCCGGCATCGACATGGTCGGCGAACTGCGCAAAATTATCGATAAACAGCTTGACCAGCGTCTGCGCCTTGACGTCGTAGGCAGCTTTTTCGGCCCAGGTGTCGCGCGGGTTCAGGATCTGCATGTCGACGCCCGGCACGGTGATCGGGACTTCGAAACCGAAATTGGGATCGGTGCGGAACGGCGCGCTATTGAGGCTGCCGTCGAGCGCGGCACCCAGCAGCGCGCGTGTCACGCGGATCGGCATGCGCTTGCCGACGCCGTAGATGCCGCCGGTCCACCCCGTATTGACCAGCCAGCAATCGACGCCGCCCTTGGCGATGCGTTCCTTGAGCAGGTTGCCGTACACACTCGGGTGGCGCGGCATGAACGGCGCGCCGAAGCAGGTCGAAAACGTCGCTTCGGGATCCTTGACGCCGATTTCGGTGCCAGCGACCTTCGCGGTATAGCCGCTGAGGAAATAATACATCGCCTGGTCGGGCGTCAGCCGCGCGATCGGGGGCAGCACGCCGAACGCGTCGGCGGTCAGCATGATAACGTTCTTGGGTGTCGGCCCCATGTTGTCGGCGGACGCATTGGGGATGAAGTCGATCGGATAGGCACCGCGCGTATTTTCGGCAAGGCGGGCATCGTCGAGGTCGAGCGCGCGCGTCGCATCGTCCATCACGACATTTTCGAGCACGGTGCCAAAGCGCCGCGTCGTGGCATAGATTTCGGGCTCGGCTTCTTCGGACAGGCGGATCATCTTGGCGTAGCAACCGCCTTCGAAGTTGAACACGGCGGTATCCGACCAGCCATGCTCGTCATCGCCGATCAGCGTGCGTGACGCGTCTGCCGAAAGTGTCGTCTTGCCGGTTCCCGACAGCCCGAAGAAGATCGCGGTGTCGCCCTTGGGCCCGATGTTCGCCGAGCAATGCATCGGCATGACGCCCATCGGCGGCAGGATGTAGTTCAGGATCGAGAAGACCGACTTCTTCATCTCGCCCGCATAGCGCGTGCCACCGATCAGGATCAGCTTGGCCGCATAGTTGACCGCGATGACGGTTTCGCCGCGGCAGCCGTGGCGCGTCGGATCGGCCTTGAACGACGGCAGGTCGATGATCGTGAATTCGGGCACGAAGTCGGCGAGCAGGCCCGCATCGGGGCGCACCAGCAGCGTGCGGATGAACAGCGAATGCCACGCGAGTTCGGTGATGACGCGGACCTGCGCGCGATATTCGGGCTGCGATCCGCCAAACAGGTCCTGCACGAACAGCGTTTCCTTGGTCGCCAGCGCGGCGGCGAAATCGGCCTTGAGCGCGTCGAACTGCGCCGTGGTCATCGGCTTGTTCGACTTGCCCCACCAGATCGCATCCTCGGTCTCGGCATCGCGGACGATGAACTTGTCGTTCGCCGAACGGCCGGTGTGCGCGCCGGTTTCGACGACCAGCGCGCCGTCCTTCGACAGGCGGCCCTCGCGGCGCGCGATCGCGGTTTCGACCAGCGCCGGCGTGCCGAGATTCCAGTGCAGCGCCGCCGTTGTCGGATAACCCTGGGCATCGAGGCCATGGCTGGAAGCGATCATCGGGTTACTCCTCAAGGATACCTATGCGGCCGGTTAACCCGGTTCCACGGCTAGACTCGGGCGCATACAGGAAGTGGGGGCGATGCGTCAAAATTGCCGGTCCAGCCGATGCCGCCGCGCTACCTTCTGTCACAGTTTTGTGCGATAGTCTTATTGCGGTCCTAATTGCCGCGCGACGCCTGCCATATGGTCTCGAACCGCCGGCCCGCCGGCAAAGGATGGAAGCTATGTCACGCCGCCTGTTCCCGCTTGCCGCCGCCGTGTCGGCGACGCTGCTTGCCGCCGCCGCCACCGCGACACCGACGGTCGACCCGACCGGCGATTTCCTCGCGACTTATACCGGCCCGGCGGCAGGCGATCTCGATGTGAAATCGGTCGAAGTGCTCCGCAACGGAATTAATTTCGACCTGTTCGCGACCTTTGCCGGAACCGTCGGGACGACGACGGGGGCGTTCTATGTATGGGGCATCGACCGCGGCCTCGGCACCGCGCGCTTCGGGGCGCTGGCGCCCGGCGTGCTGTTCGATTCGGTGCTGGTGATCCGCCCCGGCGGGACGAGCACGTTCACCGACCTGCTCAATGCCGCGAACAATTTCACGCTCGCCCCCGGCGCGGTGACGGCGGCGGGCAACGGCCTGCAGGTGACGATTACCGCCGCGTCATTGCCGACGACCGGCTTTGCCGTCGGCAGCTATACGTTCAACCTGTGGCCGCGCGCCACGGGCCCGGCGGGGATCGCTGCCATCTCCGACTTCGCACCCGACAACAGCAATGTCCTGGCCACCGTGCCCGAGCCGGCGAGCTGGGCGCTGCTGCTGGTCGGCTTTGGCGGCGTGGGCATCGCGCTGCGGCGGCGACCGGTACAGGCCGCCTGAACTGCACCGCATGCGGCGGGTCTTGCGTTCGACCCGCCGCCGGTTGCATGGGCATGGATTGAAAGGATGCCCATGCCCTCAGCGCCCGCCACGATCGCGCTCGTCGATGATGACCGCAATATCCTGACGTCGGTATCGATCGCGCTGCAGGCGGAGGGGTTCGCCGTGCGGCTGTATTCGGACGGCGCGGCGGCGTTAAAGGCGCTGACCGACAATCCGCCCGACCTTGCGGTGCTCGACATCAAGATGCCGCGCCTCGACGGCATGGAGCTGCTGCGGCGGCTGCGCGAGAAATCGGCGGTGCCAGTGATCTTCCTGACTTCGAAGGATACCGAGATCGATGAGGCGCTCGGCCTTGCGATGGGGGCCGACGATTATATCGGCAAGCCGTTCAGCCAGCGGCTGCTGATCGAGCGCATCCGCGCCGTGCTGCGCCGCGCCGCGCACCGCGAAGGCCTGCCGATGGCGGACGGCGAGGCAGCGCCCGGCCCGACGATCGTGCGCGGGCGGCTGAGCATGGACCCGGCGCGCCACCGCGTCCGCTGGGGCGACGAGAGCGCGGCGGGCGACGTCGCGTTGACGGTGACCGAATTCCTGATCCTCGAAGCGCTCGCGACGCGGCCGGGCTTCGTCAAGTCGCGCGACCAGCTGATGGATGCCGCCTATCAGGACGACGTCTATGTCGACGACCGCACCATCGACAGCCACATCAAGCGGCTGCGCAAGAAGTTCCGCGCCGTCGACAACCAGTTCAAGGCGATCGAGACGCTGTACGGCGTCGGCTACCGGTTCAACGAGGAGTGAGCAGCCCGAACTGGGACGGCCGGTTCAGCCTTGCGCCGCGCATCCTTGCGGTCAACGTCTTCGCCATCCTGATGCTGGCGGGCAGCATCCTGTATCTCGACTCGTTCCGCGAACGGCTGATCGACCAGCGCCGCGCCGAGCTGCGGCAGCAGTCGGGGCTGCTCGCGGCGTTCCTTGGCACCGATACCACGCGGATCGCGGCATTGACCGCACGCTACGGCGCGATCGGCAACAGCCGGCTGCGCGTCTATGGTGCCGATGGCGCGCTGCTGGCCGATAGCTGGCGCACCACCGGGCCGACGTTCGAGCTGCGAGATCCCGCCGACGATCCGTTCCGCCGCGATGTCGCACGCTTCCTCGACCGCGCGATCGAAGCCGCCGGATCGTTCCCGGCGCTCGCCGACTATATCGAGCCGCACCGTGACAGCCGCGCGGCATGGGACGAGGTGGCGCGCGCCGCCGCGACCGCCAAGCCCGCCGACACGCTGCGCTTTTCGGCCGACCGCATCGTCATCATCAGCAGCGCCGCGCCCTTGCCGGGTCGAGCGCTGCCGCGCGCCGCGCTGCAGCTGACGCGCGACACCCGCGACATCACCGACCTCGTCCGCCGCGAGCGCGCGACGCTGTTCGTGGTGTTCCTCGGCGTGCTGGCGATCAGCCTGCTGATCTCGACGTTCCTCGCCAGCACCATCGTCCGCCCGCTTCGGCTGCTGGCGATCGCGGCGCAGCGCGTCCGGCTGGGCCGCGCGCGCGAGGTGACGGTGCCGCGCTTCAACCAGCGCCGCGACGAGATCGGCCAGCTGGCGCGCGCGCTGTCGGACATGACCACGGTGCTGCGCGACCGCACCGATGCGACCGAGGCGTTCGCCGCCGATGTCGCGCACGAGCTCAAGAACCCGCTCGCCAGCCTTGGCAGCGCGGTCGAGACGCTCGAGCGCGTCACCGATCCGGCGTTACAGGCCCAGCTGCTCGAAGTCGTGCGCACCGATGTCGCGCGCATCGACCGGCTGATTACCGATATTGCCGATGCCAGCCGCCTCGATGCCGAACTGTCGCGCAGCCGCTTCGAACGGCTCGACCTTGGCGCGCTGACCGCCACGCTCGTCGCGGGCTACGACCGTGCCGGGTTGCCGCGCGGCGTCGAGCTGGCATTTTCGCGGCCCGAGCCCGGCAGCGTGATGATCCTTGGTGAAGCCGCGCGGCTGGCGCAGGTGGCGCGCAACCTGATCGACAATGCGGTGTCGTTCTCGCCCGACGACGGGGTCGTGGTCGTGGTCGTGCTCGCCTCGAGCGACCGCGTGCTGCTGCGCGTCGACGACGACGGCCCCGGCATCCCGCCCGAAAACCGCGACGACATCTTCCGCCGCTTTTATTCCGAACGCCCGCCGAGCGAGGCCTTTGGCCGTCATTCGGGGCTGGGGCTGGCAATCGCGCGCACCATCGTCGAGGCGCATGACGGCACCATCAAGGCGCTGAACCGCGAGGTGCAGGGCCGCATCGCCGGCGCGCGCTTCATCGTCAGCCTGCCTGCCGCATGACGCTGATCCACGCGACGGCGGTGGCGATCGGGGATCACGCCGTGCTGCTGACCGGCGCGAGCGGGCGCGGCAAGTCCGACCTTGCGCTGCGATTGATCGACCGGGGCGCGGTGCTGATCGCCGACGACCAGGTGCGGCTCGACGACGCGCTGCGCGCTTCGCCGCCGCCGACGCTGGCCGGGCTGATCGAGGTGCGCGGGGTGGGGATCATCGCGCTGCCCTGGGTCGAGGGGGTCGCCGTGGCGTTGATCGCCGACCTCGATGCGGTTCCCGAACGGCTGCCCGAGCCGATGACGCGCCTGCTGCTCGGTCGCGCCGTGCCGGTCGTTGCGCTGGCGGCACATGAGGCGTCGGCGCCGCTCAAGCTCGAACGCGCTTTGCGGCTTGTCACGGCTGCGGTAGAAGCGCGCTCGTGACCGCCGCCCGCCCCGCTCCGCCGCCGATTCTGCTCGTCACCGGCATGTCGGGAGCCGGGCGCACGACTGCGCTCAAGGTACTCGAGGATCTGGGGTTCGAGGCGGTCGACAATCTGCCGCTCGGGCTGTTCGGGCGGCTGCTCGCGACGCCTGCGACCCCCACCGAAGCCGACACCGCGCGGCCGCTGGCGATCGGCATCGATTCGCGGACGCGCGGCTTCGACGCCGATGCGATCATTGCGCGCCAGCGCGAGCTGCAGGGGCTGGGCTATGACATCCGCCTGCTGTTTCTCGATTGCAGCGGCGGCGAGCTGACGCGGCGGTTTTCCGAGACGCGCCGCCGCCACCCGCTGGCGCTCGACCGGCCCGCCGCCGACGGCATCGCGCGCGAACGCGAGATCCTGAGCCCGCTGCGGCGCTGGGCCGACATCGTCATCGACACCACCGACTATGCGGTTCCCGACCTGCGCCGCGCGCTCGGCGACCGCTTCGGCCGCCCCGACAACCACGCGCTGACCGTGACGATCATGTCGTTCGGTTTTGCCCGCGGGCTGCCGCGCGATGCCGACCTCGTGTTCGACATGCGCTTCCTCGCCAATCCGCACTGGGTGCCCGAGCTGCGCGCGCTGACCGGCGAGGATGCCGCCGTCGGGGCGTATGTCGCCGCCGATCCGGCATTCGCCCCGGCGTTCGACCGTATCGCCGACCTGCTGTTGACGCTGCTTCCCGGCTATGGTCGCGAGGGCAAGGCGTATCTGACGATCGCGTTCGGTTGCACCGGCGGGCGGCACCGGTCGGTCTATGTCGCGCGGAGGATGGCGGAGCGGCTGGCGGCGGCGGGCTGGCCGGCATCGGTGGTCCATCGCGACAAGGCTGGTCACGGCGACGACGCTGCGCTACCGGGCGCGGTCGCGTTAGGGCAAACTGCATGAGAGACGCATGATCGGATTGGTGCTGGTTACACATGGGCGGCTTGCGGCCGAATTCGCCGGTGCCCTCGAGCATATTGTCGGCGCGCAAAGCGCGCTCGAGGCGATCTGCATCGGCCCCGACGACGATATGGAGGTGCGCCGCGCCGATATCGCCGCCGCGGTCAAGCGCGTCGAGGCGGGCAGCGGCGTCATCCTGCTCACCGATATGTTCGGCGGCACGCCGTCGAACCTTGCGATCTCGCTGATGGGCGAGGGCAACATCGAGGTGATCGCCGGGATCAACCTGCCGATGCTGGTGCGGCTGGCGTCGGTGCGCAAGACGATGACCGTCGCCGCCGCCGTCGAAGCGGCACAGGAGGCGGGGCGCAAATATATCTCGGTGGCGTCGAAAATCCTCGGCGAAGCGGCCTGATTTGGCCCAAGCCGGCCCGATCACCGTCGAAATCCGCAACAAGCGCGGGCTGCACGCGCGCGCCAGTGCGAAATTCGTCACGCTGGCCAGCGGCTTCGATGCGGTGGTGACGGTGTCGAAAGACGGCGCGTGCGTCACCGGCACGTCGATCATGGGACTGATGATGCTGGCCGCCGCCCCCGGCGACACCGTCGACCTTGCGGCATCGGGCATCCAGGCGGACGCGGCGCTGACCGCACTGGTCGCGCTGATCGAGGGCAAGTTCGGCGAGAGCGACTAGGGGGTGAAGTTATATCTTTTTATAATCATTGGCGGCCTGAGCGCTCTATTTGGGTGCAGTGGGAAAGACAATAATACTAAGCATATGGAACGTCACGGAGAGGCGGAGGCCATGGCGGACGTAAAAGCCGGTACGCCGCTTAGGATTTACAGTCACGCGGTGTTCGGTTTTACCTACGGTTCCGAAAGTCCGGGATTGCAGAATTGTTCGCAGGATTCGACTCTTGCGCGGAGCGCACCTGACACATTTGTATTTATGAAGGGCGCGACTTTTAGAGAAAGCGAACAGCCGAGCGACGATGCCCTTTCTGCCGTGCGTTTTGCTAAGGCTTACAACTCGACCATTTTTCGCCTTCGGGAGGCTGACGTGAAAAAAGTGTGCCCCGATGCGCGACTGGGCCGCACTTATGAATATCTTGTCTCGGATGACGGCAGCTGATCGAGTTCGGCGAAGGCTTGAGAAAACGCCCAAAGCCCTCTTACAAAGTCCGCATATTTCTGCATTCACGCGCACTTGATCTTAAGGCTTATATGGGTCCACGCCCTGGGCAGTAACACAGATGCTCACCCGCCATCGTCAGTCCGGCGCGTGCGGCGGAAGCACGATCTGGCGGATTGCAGCGCCCGAGGCGAGCGTGTCGAACAGCGCGTTGATCTCCGACAGCGGGCTGATCGAGGTCAGCAGCCGTTCGACGGGCAGGCGTCCGGTGCGCCACAGGCCGATGTAGCGTGGAATATCGCGCGCCGGGACCGAGCTGCCGAGATAGCTGCCGATCAGCGTCTTGCCATCGGCGACGAGCGACACCGCCGGGATGCTGAACCGTTCCGCCGGGTTGGGCAGCCCGACGGTGACGATCCGCCCGCCGCGCCGCGCGAGCGCATAGGCGGCCTCCAGCACGCGCGCCTTGCCGACGGTTTCGATGACGACATCGGGGCGGCTGCCGAGCGCTGCGACAATCCCGGCTTCGGCAGCGTCGGGCGCGAACGCCGCCGCCGCGCCGAGGTCGACCGCGAGCGCGCGCTTGGCGGCCACCGGATCGACCGCGAACACCGGATTGCCACCGCCCGCCAGCGCGCCGAGCAGCGCCGACAGCCCGACCCCGCCCAGCCCGTACACCGCGACGCTTTCACCGGGGCGGAGCTGCGCGCTGTTGAACACCGCGCCGACGCCGGTCAGCACCGCGCAGCCGAACAGCGCGGCGATCTCGACCGGAATGTCGGCATCGATGCGAACCGCCGACCGCCGGTCGACCACGGCATGATCGGCAAATGCCGAGACGCCGAGGTGATGGTGCACCGCCTCCGCGCCCCGGTGCAGCCGCGTGCCGCCGCCGAGCAGGTTGCCCGCGCCGTTTGCGGCCGCTCCATTGGGACACAGATAGCCCTCGCCGCTGGCGCAGCGCAGGCATTCACCGCACGGCGGCAGGAACGCGAGCACGACCCGGTCGCCGACGCCGAACTGCGTATCGTGCACGTCGCCGGTCGCCATCACGGTCGCCACGGCTTCGTGCCCGAGCGCCATCGGCAACGGGCGCGCGCGGTCGCCGTTGATGACCGACAGGTCCGAATGGCACAGCCCGGCAGCGTCGATCCGCACCAGCAGCTCGCCCGCGCGCGGCGGATCGAGATCGAGCATGGTCAGCGTCAACGGGGCCGACGCCGCATAGGGCGCGGGCGCACCCAGCCCGTCCAGAACCGCCGCAATGATCTTCATGGAGCCTCCGCGCACTGCATTACGCCGCCCGTCATGGCGCAACGCGCGCGCGGCGGCAACGCGGCTATCGGCGCGGAAACCCGGTGTCGCACGATGATTTCGGCGGTGTATAGTCGGTCGCGGGGCGGCTAGCATCGCTGCCCAGCCGTATTTTTCGATGTTCCTCCGACGCGCGAGCACCCGATGATCCGAAATGCCCTTGCCCTGCTTCTCGCCAGCGCCATGCCCGTCGCCACGGCATTGGCACAAACGCCGCCCACCGACCCATATCTGTGGCTCGAAAGCGTTGATTCACCGCGCGCGATGGCGTGGGTCAACGCGCGCAACGCCTATAGCACCGGTGTGCTCGAGGCCGATCCGCGCTATCCGTCGCTGTACAAGGACGCGCTGGCGATCGCCGGGACGCGCGACCGCATCCCGCAGCCGGCGTTCAGGCATGGCGCGATCTATAATTTCTGGCAGGACCCCGACCATCTGCGCGGCATCTGGCGGACCACCAGCCTGCGTGATTTCGAGACCGCGGCGCCGAAGTGGCGGACCGTCCTCGACATCGACGCGCTGGGCAAGGCCGAGGGCAAAAGCTGGGTGTGGCAGGGCGCGCGCTGCCTGCAGCCCGACGAGCGCAAATGCCTGATCTCGCTGTCCGACGGCGGCGAGGATGCGGTGGTGGTGCGCGAGTTCGACCTTGTCGACGGCACCTTCGTCAAGGGCGGCTTTGCGCTGCCGCGCGGCAAGCATGCAGTGGCATGGGAGGACGCCGACCATCTGCTCGTCGCCAGCGAGTGGACGCCGGGCGACCTGACGACCTCGGGCTATCCGTATATCGTCAAGCGGTTGACGCGCGGCCAGCCGCTGACCTCCGCCGTCGAAGTCTATCGCGCCACCAAGGCCGACGTCGAGGTCAACCCGACGGTGCTGCGCGACGGGCACGGCGGGCGGTTGACGGTGATCCAGCGCGCGATCGACTTTTTCCATTATGAAACCTATGTCGTCACGCCGCGCGGCACCGAGCGCCTCGCGGTGCCCGCCAAAGCCAATATCGCCGAGCTTGTCGGCGGCCGCGTCATCGTCAAGCTCGACGAAGCGTGGACGGTGGGCGGGCAGACGCTGCCTGCGGGCGCGCTCGCGCACCTCGACCTTGCCGCCGTGCTCGCCGACCCGGCGCACCTGAAGCCGACATTGATCTGGGCACCGGGGCCGCGCGATGCGTTCGGCGACGTGACCGCAACGCGCGACACGCTGCTGCTGACCACGCTCGACAACGTCCGCGGCCGCGCCTGGGTATATACGCCCGCAGCGGACGGCGGCTGGACGCACGCGCGGTTGACGCTGCCCGACAATCTGGCGGTCGACCTCGGCGCGGCGGACAAGCAGTCGAACCGCGCGTTCATCGGATCGAGCGGCTTCCTGACCCCGTCGGCGCTCGCGCTCGCCGATACAGCGGCCGCATCGCTGGCGACGGTCAAGACGCTGCCCGCGCAGTTCGATGCCTCGAACGCCGTGGTCGAACAGTTCGAGACGGCATCGAGCGACGGGACGAAAATTCCGTACTTCGTCGTCCACCGCAAGGACATCGCCTATGACGGCTCAACGCCCACGCTGCTATACGCCTATGGCGGGTTCCAAGTCAGCATGACCCCCGATTATTCGGCGAATACCGGCAAGCTGTGGATCGAGCGCGGCGGCGCGTATGTGCTGGCGAACATCCGCGGCGGCGGCGAATTCGGCCCGGCGTGGCACGAGGCCGGGCTCGGCGTGAAGCGGCAGATCATCTATGACGATTTCGCCGCCGTCGCCCGCGACCTGATCGCGCGCAAGATCACCTCGCCGCGCCGCCTCGGCATCGAGGGCGGGTCGAACGGCGGGCTGCTGATGGGGGTCGAGTTCACCCAGCACCCCGAATTGTGGAACGCGGTGGTCATCGAAGTGCCGCTGCTCGACATGATCCGCATCGGCAAGATCGCCGCCGGCGCATCATGGCAGGGCGAATATGGCAACGTCGACACCAGCCCGGAAATCCGCGCCTTTTGGGAAAAGACCTCGCCGTATCAAAACCTTCGCGCCGGTGTGGCCTATCCCGAGCCGTTCATCTTCACCACCACCAAGGACGACCGCGTCGGGCCGCAGCACGCGCGCAAGTTCGCGGCGCGGATGGAGGAAATGGGGTATCATTTCTATTATTATGAGAACACCGAGGGCGGCCATGGGGCGGGCGCCGACCTCAAGCAGGCGGCGCATACGACCGCGCTGACGATGACCTATCTGCAGCGGAAGCTGATGCAATAACGATGGCGGCCGCTCCCCACGGAGCGGCCGCCGCGGTCGGCGCGGCTTACAGCTTGACCTTCGCCCCCATGTAGAAGAACCGGCCGATGGCGCTCACCGGGTACCCGAAACCGGCGGCGATATCGGGCTGCTGATCGGCAAGGTTGTTGATGCCGCCGTACAGCGTGAAGCGCTTCTCGATGTCATAGCTCAGCTGGATGTCGTGTTCCCAGCGCTCCTTATACATGATGTACTGCGGATCATAGTTGGGGTGCGCCTTCTGCTGGATCTGCGTGTACCGCTCGGTCTTGCCCTGCCAGGCGAGGCGGTAGCTGAGCGTCAGCGGGCCATTGATCCAGGCAAGGTCGAGGTTGCCGCTATAGTCGGGGCGGTAGGTCCGGTTGCGCTGCTGCTCGGGAACGCCGCCAACGGTGGCGAGGAAGGTCAGGTCGTTGAGATAGCCGCCCGAAAGGTGGAAATCGAGCGACCCGAACTTCGGCGGCAGCACATAATGATAGGCCGCACTGATCTCCAGCCCTGACGTCGTGAACGCCGCGACGTTCAAGGTTTGCGTCGTATAGGAGTTGATATAGCCCGACGCCGGCGACCGGGTGAAGCTGTTGCAGAACACATTGGCGAGCGTCGGCTGATCGACGCACAGCTTGAACACCTCGTTGACGTCGGGCGTGTTGATCGCATTGGTCAGCTTGATGTTGTACCAGTCGGCAGTGAACGAGAACCCGGGCAGGAAGGTCGGGCGCAGCACGATACCGGCGGTCCAGGTCTTGGCGGTTTCGGCCTGCAGCTTCGGATTGCCGCCCGCTAGGCCCGGTTGACTCGTGCTCTGCTTGGCATTGGTGCTCGGGCTGAACACCGCAATTTGATCCGCCGATAAGCCCAAAGCCTTAAGCACAGCGGTGCAGTTTGCGGCGCGATATTGCGTGCCTTCGGCAAGGTTGCTCGGATCGCATGGGTCGGTCAGGAAGGTCTGAACCCCCTGCAGCGGGTTGAACAGCTCGGTGATGTTCGGGGCGCGGACGGCGCGCGACAGCGTCGCGCGGAACGTGATGTCGCGGACCGGCGAGTATGCGCCGTCCACCTTCCACGTCGTCGTGGTGCCGATCGTCGAATAGTTCGACACCCGGACCGCGCCGCCGAACGACAGATCCTCGGCAAAGCGGACATGCGAGAGCAGCGGCACGTTGATTTCGCCGTACGCTTCCTTGACGTCGAATTGCCCGCCGCTGGGCAGCGTCTGGTTGCCGCCGTCGAAGAAGCCGCCCTGTGCAAACGCCGACGGCGTCGATGCCGTCTTTTCCTTGCGATATTCGCCGCCGACGGCAAAGCGCACCGGGCCACCGGGCAGCCGGAACAGGAAGCCGAGGTCGCCCGACAGCGATCCCGACACGACATTCTGCTCGCTATACGCGCGCGTCGTATCGTTGACGAAGGCAAAGTCATGCCCCGCCTGTGTGCTGTTGCCATAGCCGAGGATGTTGATCGGCGAGCACTGGCCGGGCTTGAAGCTGAGCGGCGCGCCCGAGACGGGCACACCGGTAATCGTCAACAGCCCGGCATAGTTATTGGCGTCGATGATCGATTCACCGGGCAGGTTGATCCGGCAAGTGACCTTGCCGGTCGCCGGGTCGGTGACGGCATCGAGCGCGGCATAATAGCGATCGGTAACGCGCGTGTTGCTCGAGGTGACCACCGACTGCGAGCGGCCATAGACATAGGAAATCTCGTAGCGCAAATTGCCGCTGCGTTCGCCTTCGCTCAGCGTGCCGTTGAAGCCGATGACACCGCGATAGGTTTCGCGCGTCGCGGTCTGCGCCTGGATACCGAGATCGAAATTGTCGCGGCTGACCAGCGCGCCAATCGGCGCGGCCGAACCGAACCGCTGCTGCAGATAATAATTATCCGGGGTCAAAAATGTGCCGAAATCGAACGACGGCTGCACTTGGGTGAACGCGTTGATATGAACATATTTGGCTTCGGCAAAGAATTTCACCGCCGGGCTGAATTCATAGCTGCCGAGAAGGTTGACGTTCTGCCGCTCGAGCTGAGGCTCGATATCGCCGAAATAGCCGGCGGTCGGCGTGTTCGACGTGCTGTTGTACGCGCGCCCGCCGCTGCCCGGAATCTGGATGCCACGGTCATATGGTTTGCCATTGCCGTCAAAGTTTGGGGCACCCAGGAACTCAATGTCATCGTTTTTAGGGTTGTATGCGCCAATATCCACAGCACCATTTGGAGCACTGTCCGCCCAGCTAACATTGGAATAAAGCCGATCGTAAGGGAGCTTGAGGCTGTTGCCCTTATTATCGACATTCTTCAGCAGCTGCAGGTTGGCCGCAGGGTCGCCGAGATAGTCGCGCGCCTTTTGGTTGACCCGGTCCGAGCGGTTGAATTCATAGGCGGCGGTGATATTGCCGCGGCCCTCCGAGAAATTATGGCCGACGACCACCGAGCCGAACTGGTTGCCGCCATCGCCGCGCCCCGAGATGCCGATCTGACCACGCGCAACCAAGCCGTCGAAGTTGCGCTTCAGGCGGAAGTTGACGACGCCGGTGACGCCGTCGGCGCCGTAAATTGCCGAGACGCCGCCGGTCAGGATGTCGACACCCTCGATCAAATCGACCGGGATGGTGTTGATATCGACCGAGTTTTCACCCGAATAGGCGTTGACGTGGCGGCGGCCATCGACGAGCACCAGCGTGCGCTGCGAGCCGAGGTTGCGCAGATTGAGGACGGTCGTGCCGACATTGGCGGCGTTCGACGAGCCTCCATAATTCTGCGAGTTCGACCCGGCGTTGGCACCATTGGTCAACGACCCGACCAGCGCCGGCGAATCGATCAGCAACGACGTCACGTCGGTCTTGCCCGACCGCTGGATTTCCAGCGAAGACACCGACGTTACCGGGTTGGAAAATTCGATCTCGGGCCGCGCAATACGTGAGCCGGTGACGATGATATCCTCGTCCTTGGCCGCCGTGGTGTCCGCGGCAGCCACGCTTTGCGCGATTGCCGTGCCTGAACTCAATGCCAGAAATACGAACGATGCTGTCGCCAGCAGGCGACTTTCGACTTTGGAAATCATTGCAACGCCCCGTTAACCCTATTGGGAACATACCCGCGTGCACCAGCCTGATGCGGTTGTGATGAAAAGCAAGCGGCTTTGCCGCGGCGCACACGATATTAGGTAACAGTGTGCCTGTTCGGTAACGGTCCGGCTCCAACGATCATTTGCGACCGTCGCCCGCCGCCATGAATGCCCCGATGGTGTCGTTCAAAAACTTCGCGTCCGCCGGATTGCTCGCAGCACCGGCGGTGTGCCCCCACAGTGACGGGATCGGCGTCAGCATCACGTGCGGAATGAACTGCGCCTCGAACCGCGCGTCGCCGACCGGAAAGTACAGGTCGGTTTCGGACGGCATATACAACAGCGGCACGGTGATCGACGCGAGCGCGCGCTTGGTATCGCCGCCAAAGCCCGGCGACGTGCCGACATCATGCGCCTCCCACGTGCGCATCTGCAGGATCAGGTCGTTGGCATCGGCCCCGGGGATGAAATCCTTGTGGAACCCGTCGAACACCTGCTCGAACGTCGTGCCTGGGGGCGAATAGCTGCGCCACAGCTCGTCGCGCCACCATTGCTGCGAGAACAGCCACGCCGCCCATACCGCGCCGAACGCCTCGAGCCCCTTTTTCGGTTGCACCGTATAGTTGCCGTCGGCGAACACCGGATCGGTGGTGATCGCGACGATCTGGCTTTCGAGCCGGACGATACCGTGCGGCCACGTCTTCGCGGTCGCCGAAGTGGCGACGATGCGGTCGGCGAAACCGGGATAGCTGACGCCCCACTGGAACGCCTGCTCGCCGCCCATCGAAAAGCCGATGACGGCGCGCAGATGCCGGACGCCGAGCGCCTGCGTCAGCAGCAGGTGCCCGGCGGCAACATTGTCGCGGATCGTCGTCACCGGAAAGCGCGGGCCATCGAAAGGCGGCGGCGTGTTGCTCGGCGACGACGACTTGCCGTTGCCGAACAATTCGGTGGCGACGAGGAAATATTTCGCCGGGTCGAGCGCCTTGCCCGGACCGATCAGCCAGTCATAGCCGTGCGCATCGGCCATGTAGTGCGACGGCAGCAGCACGGCATTGTCGCGCGCCGCGTTGAGCACGCCATAGGTCGCATACATCACCCGTGCAGTCGGCAGCGTCTGGCCGTTTTCGAGCCGGAAGTTCTTGATGGTGAACGCCACGCGGTCGCCGTCGGCGGCGAACGCCGGCGTCGCCGCGACCAGTCCGAACAACAGCAATGCCGCCAGCCAGCGCCCGATCATTTCGCATCCCCTCCCGGTCCGCCATAGCGCGCGAACCATGCGAGGATCGCATTCGCCTTGGCGGCCGCGTGGCTCGGGCGCAGCGCCATGTCGTGAAACGCTCCTGGCACCTTGACCAGCGCCGTCGGGACGCCGTGTAGCTGCAGCGCGCCGTAAAGCTGTTCCGCCTCGGGGACCGGCGTCCGCACATCCTCGGTCCCGACGATGACCATCGTCGGCGTCGTCACATTGCCGATCAGCGACAGCGGCGACCGTGCCCAATAGCCCTGCGGGTCTTCCCACGGTTGCTTGCCGAACCAGTATTTGCCGATCCACGGATAAATGTCAGAGGTCAGCATTTCGCTCGCCCAGTTGACCACCGGCTTTTGCGCGACGGCGGCACGGAAGCGGTGCGTCTTGCCGACGATCCATGCGGTCAACACGCCGCCGCCCGAGCCACCGGTGACGTACAGCCGGTCCTTGTCGACAAAGCCCTGTGCGATCGCCGCATCGACGGCGCTCATCAGGTCGTCATAGTCGGTGCCGGGATAGCTTTTGTCGATGCCGTTCGCGAACGTGTCGCCATAGGATGTCGAGCCGCGCGGGTTGGCATAGACGACGACATAGCCGGCGGCGGCATAGAGCTGGCCGTCGGTCGCAAATGTCGGGCCGTAACTGGCAAACGGGCCGCCGTGGATCTCGAGGATCAGCGGGTATTTGCGCGCTGGGTCGAAGCCCGGCGGCAGCACCAGCCACGCATCGACCGGCGCGCGGTCGAAGCTCGACGTTACCGCCAACGGCGTGACCGCGCCAAGGCTGCGCTGCGCCAACAGCGTGTCGTTCAATTGGGTCAGCCGCTGCATCTTGCCGCCGCGCACGACCGCGAGATCGGCCGGATGGCCGGGCGCGCCCGCGGTGACCGCCAGCGTGCCGTCGCCGCCGAGCGCGAAGTCGCCGCCACTATACGGCAGGTCGAAGCCTTCACCGCCGAGGCCGGCGGCAACGTCGGCGAATCTGCCCGTAGCAACATCGACCCGCGCGACCTTGGTGATGCCGCGATCGGCATAGCTCGCATAGATATGGCGACCGTCGGCGGCCCAGACGGGATGCTCGAAACTGCGGTCGAGGCTGCCCGCCAGCATCCGCGGATTGCGGCCGTCGCTGTCGGCGACGAACAGCCGGGCATTTTCATAGCCGCGATGGCGGTCGTCATAGCCGATATAGGCGAGGTGACGGCCGTCGGGGGCGAGCTCGACGCTGCTGTGCGGGGCGGTGGGGCTGGCGAGTTCGGTCAGGGTGCCGTCGGCGAGCGCGACGCGGTAGATGCCGGCGTGAAAGGGCTCCCGCTGCCAATCCGCGCTGTGC
>Ga0209724_1000733_pt1 | contig 31180 bp, 27 predicted proteins | sample grotaG_FD_184143 | JGI IMG/M metagenome (GOLD analysis project Ga0209724, IMG submission 184143) | Glacier valley bacterial and archeal communities from Borup Fiord, Nunavut, Canada, to study Microbial Dark Matter (Phase II) -... | ecosystem: Environmental > Aquatic > Freshwater > Ice > Glacier ...
ATAGCATTAAATCTTTTGAAAAAAGACGACGCAAAAGTTGGAATCAAAAGTCGACGGAAAATGGCTGGTTGGAGTAACGATTACCTCTTGAAACTGATTCGCAATTAATTTAGATGCGTTTGCCCTGATTATGTCTGTGAAAAGATATTTATTTAAAATTTTAAAGATTATTATTGTACGTTTGACCGGACAACAATTTTTTTGTATGAAAAGAAAAAAACCAAATAGTAATAAAATCTTTTTTGTTACTATTGGATTAATCGTGATATTTCTGATTGTTAGGTATATTGGTATGCAGATACCCCCTACGCGGATCCATGACGAACCCAACGGAATAGAAGTAGATAAATCACAATATCCCATTACAGGAATTGATATATCAAGACATACTGGCGTAGTGGATTTTCGGAAAATTAAAGAACAATTTAATGACACCATTGATTTTGTTTATATTAAGGCGAGTGAAGGTGCCAATTTAGCCGATGTGAAATTTGAAACGAATTATATTAATGCCATTCTGAACGATATTCCTGTGGGTCCCTACCATTTTTTTAAATTTAATGTAAGCGGAAAAAAACAGGCCACGAATTTCTTGCAAATCATTAATAACAGGACTTTTAACCTTCCACTAGTTTTAGATGTAGAAGAATGGAGCAACTATGGAGAACACAATAAGGATAAAGTGCTTAATGAAATAAGGCGCTTCATCCTCGAAGTAGAAATTAGGAGAAAAGAAAAGGTAATGATCTATACCAATGAAAGTAGTTATCAAAAATATATCCAGGGAAATTTTGAATCGAATAAAATTTGGATTTGTTCATTCAGCCCACAGCCAAAGAATCTGAAAACATGGACTTTTTGGCAACATTCACATAATGGAAAACTTGATGGTGCTGAAGGTTGGGTTGACATAAATACCTTCAACGGAACAAGAAGAGAGTGGAATCAGTTTTTAAAATTATAAAATGTAGAAAAATCCGGGGAGACGATCATTGATGATACGAATTTGAGCCTGCAATTGAGGAATAAACATTGAAATATTTTCAGAATTTATTCAATCGGGTAACCTATCCGCCAACCAGATCACTTTTAACAATAACATTATCAACTTCCTCACTCAAAACGGAATGATGAGAAAGGAAATGCAGTTAATAATGCGGGGTAAATCAGAATTCTGGTACAATTCAGGATCTGGTTACAGATAGATCTTCAGTCAGATCACGTTTCACAAGGACAACCTTATTGTTTTCTTGTTCACGGTAACCTTGATCATAGCAAAAGTAATTAACCCGGCTGTTACGACTTGTGTTTGTATAGGTGAAATAATCGAAACGATACCCTTTTTTCTGCAAATCGCTTCTTGATGCAATGGTTTTACCCTCTGCCTTCAGCGTGGAAAGGATAAAATAATTCTTCTTAAGAATCCGGTTAATCGTTCTAATCACATTATTAGACTCAACATACTGCTGGTTATTGTAGGCACTTCGGCATTGATCGCTACAAAATTTTTGGTCGGCACGACCTCTAAGTTGTTCATAGCATTGAAGGCATTTTCTTTCTTTCATATTACTTTTATTTAGGGGTTTTTACTATTTTAATCAAACAACATAAACCAAGCAACAAATTTTAAACAGCTAATATACAAAAAAAACTGATTCTATGCAATTAAAAACGTTTATTTTCGAATATAAACGGAAATATTTTTTTTAGATTCAACCTACTTTTACGAATCGAAACCATATAAGTAACAAAATAATCGCAAAATATTTGAAATAATGCAAATGATATTTCTGCAAAAAAATGGTTGTAAAATTCAATATCTGACTAATTCACAAAGTACAAGCCCTTCTGTCAATTTTCAATAATTAATAAAACCGATACCAAATAATTTTTCATCTGAAACAAATAAAATCATTTAACGTTTAAATCTGAGATTTATTCATTCAATTTATCTCTAAAACAGTTTGCCAATGAAAACGACAAAGATGCTTTGCTTTTTGTTCTTTACCACGCTTGTGGCATGCCAGACTCCAGTATCAAAGGTGTCTCAACCTCCAATAATTGACCGGGAACTTCTGTTCGACAGTCCGGAAATAGCAGGAGGCCAGCTATCTCCCGACGGAAAATTTATCTCATTTATCAAGCCATACAAGGGAACTCAGAATATCTGGGTAAAAAAGCTGGAAGAGGATTTTACCAAAGCTAAACCGTTAACAGCCGACACGGTTAGGCCTATCCGTTCTTATTTTTGGTCGCGTGATGGTAAATACATCCTTTACTCGCAGGATAAAGGTGGTGACGAAAATTTCAATATCTATGCAGTAAACCCTCAGGAGGCTCCCGCTCTGGGAAGCGATATCCCTGTAAACAGGGATCTTACCAATCTTAAAGGGGTTCGGGTTTATATCTATGCCATTCCTTTAAATGATCCTGATGCTATTTACATTGGCCTAAATGACCGTGATAAGGCATGGCACGATCTTTACAAAATGAAAATTTCTACCGGCGAAAGAACGTTGATTAGACAAAACTCTGCCACAGACAGGATTACAGGCTGGGTATTCGATTGGAATGACCAGTTGCGTTTGGCAAGTCGTGCCAATCCAGACGGAAGCAATGATATTCTTCGGGTTGATGCCAAAGAATTGGTTAAAATCTACACGACTTCTGTTTTTGAAGAAGCATATCCGTATGCTTTCAATAAAGATAACAAGCGAGTATACATGAACACAAACAAAGGTGATAGCCTCGATCTTTCGCAATTAGTACTTTTTGATCCGGAAACGTTGAAGGAGGAAATCGTGGAGAGCGATCCACTTAAAAAAGTAGATATCGGAAACGTGTTTATTTCGGAAAAAAGCAAGGAAATAATCTATACCTCGTATGAGGATGAACGTAACAGAATCTACTGGAAAGATAAAAGTTTTGAATCAGATTACGAACTGATTAAGAAAGAATTACCAAATACTGATATCTATTTCGCCTCATCAACAACGGACGAGAACTATTGGCTGCTTAGTGCATCAGCAGATGTTGATCCGGGTTCTACCTATCTGTTCGACAGGCTTAAGAAAAAGCTCACTTTTCAGTACCGTCCAAGACCCAATATTCCGGTCAAGGATTTGGCAGAAATGAAGGCAATCAAATATAAATCATCCGATGGACTCGAAATTCCTGCGTTTCTTACATTACCCAAAGGTCTTGAACCAAAAAATTTACCAGTGGTTGTATTTCCTCATGGGGGTCCATGGGCACGCGATGGATGGGGTTATCGATCTTATGCCCAATTTCTTGCCAACCGGGGTTACGCTGTGCTATCGCCAAATTTCAGATCATCAACCGGATATGGGAAGAAATTTCTGAATGCGGGGAACAATCAGTGGGGAGAAAAAATGCAGGATGATCTAACCTGGGGAGTTAAATACCTGATTAGTGAAGGAATTGCTGATTCGTCAAAAATCGGAATTATGGGTGGCTCCTATGGTGGCTATGCGACACTTGCTGGCGTAGCCTTTACGCCGGATGTTTATGCTTGCGGGGTATCGATTGTTGGCCCATCAAACCTGATTACTTTGTTGAATTCAATTCCACCATACTGGGAAGCAGGACGTAAAATATTCCATGTAAGAATGGGTGATCCTACGAGTCCCGAAGGTAAAGCACAACTCGAAAGGCAATCACCGCTTAATTCTGCCAATAAAATTAAGGCAGCATTACTTGTAGTCCAGGGAGCAAATGACCCACGTGTGAACAAAGCAGAATCAGATCAGATTGTGATCGCATTGCGCGAAAGAGGCTTTCCTGTCGAATATATTGTTGCACCCGACGAAGGCCATGGCTTTGCCCGTCCTGTAAATAACATGGCGATGCTGGCTTCAGCCGAGAAGTTTCTGGCCAAACACCTTGGAGGACGTTATCAGGAAAGCATGAAACCTGAAGTTGCAAAAAGATTAGGCGAAATTACTGTTGATGTTGCAACTGTCAAACTAGTTCCTCCTGCCGAAAAAAAATAGTGAAATTCGGATTTATTATACCATAATTCAAAATACTGCCGGTTAAGGATCTCTTTTACAGAAAGATTCCTGACCGGCATTTGATTTAGGTAACAATAACTTATGACTAAAAACCAAGATGTTGGTAAACCGACATCTTACGATTAATAGCAAACAACCATCAAACTACGAATTTAAATCATTTTTCCATTTGTCTTGATCAAATCGGCTTGTAAGAATATTAAGAATCTCATTTGCAGACGATTCAATTGGCTTGTTGGTAATCTGTATCTCCGTAAACCCTCCCCTTTCGAATATTCTGCGCGCATATGCCAGTTCCTCACCCACTTTCCGGGAGTTGATATAGTCAGCATCTTCATCCATCTTGAGACTTTTAACCCGGTTCGCACGCTGCGCAATGAGGTAAACGTGCGATATATTTAATCCAAAAACCCGGTCTGGATCTGCTTTGAATAACCCTTCAGGTGGTTCGATACCCTGAACAATTGGAACATTAGCCACTTTCCAGCCAAACATTGCGAGGTAAACACTCAATGGCGTTTTGCCTGTTCGGGAAACCCCCGTCAGCACAATATCTGCCTGAATGATCTTTTCGGGGTTTTGCCCGTCATCAACCTTTAGTGTAAAATCAATTGCTTCAACACGCTGAAAATAGGCGATATTACTAAGCCGGTATAAACCAGGTTTACTGATGGGTTTGGTATTTAACAAGTTCGACAAATAGTCAGACAAATCGCCGACAAGATCAAAATGATTCACCCGAGCTTGAACACAGGAATCGATCAGCATTTTCCGAGCATCAGGATCGACCATTGTATGGACGATTACCCCATTGGTTAGCAAGGCTTTTGAAATTACATCATCCATTCTTTCCTGATTCAAAACATCTGGAACAACGATCACAGGAACTTTATTATTAGGAAATTGAATCAGAACCGACTGAACTACAGCATCGCCGGCCAGTCCTTTTCCACCCGAGACAATATATATGGGAGGAATCTTTTCACCCTGAAAATCTTTATTCATAAAAGTCGGATTTTCTGAATTATTATTTTTGTATCAGCTTTTTTTAGTCAAATCAGCAATTGCAGATGAAATATCAGGAAATTGGAATTGGAAACCCTCTTCCGGCAACCGCGAAGAAATTACACTTGCTCCTTTTGTTAGCATCCCGGCAGCCTCACCATAAATAAGTCTTAAAGCAAATTCGGGAACACTAAAAACCGCCGGGCGGTGGAGACAATTCGATAACACTCTTGTAAACAATTTGTTGGTCGTTGGATTCGGACAAGTTAAATTATAAACACCTGCGCTGTTGGTGCCCATAATTAAATGCTCGATTGCCCGGCAGAAATCTGAAATATGGATAAACGAAAACGGCTGTTTCCCTGAAGCAATTTTGCCACCTAATCCTGCTTTAAAAAGGGGCAGCATTTTCCGGAGCGATCCTCCTGTGGTTCCAAGTACGATACCGATCCGGATGGTACACAACCTCAGATCTAACTCCTTTAAATCAACAGTGGCACTTTCCCATGCTTTACATACCGAAGCCAAAAAATCGTTTCCTAATGCTGTCGAAAACTCATCATGAGATTTATCATTCTCGTATATACCAATCGCAGAAGCATTTATAAAAACACATGGGTGATGTTCAGGCAAATTCATTTGAACCGCTTTAACCAATAAATTTGTGGTAACAACACGACTTGAAAGTATCAATTGCTTATTCTTCTCATTCCATCTTTGCAAAACAGAGGCTCCTGCAAGATTGATGATAACATCGGCAGATTTGATTACTTTTGCCAGTTGATTACACCCGCCTGCAAAGTCATCGCGTGAAATCATAACAAGTTCATTCCCTGATTGTAATAAATATTCCGACAGTTGTTTTCCAATAAAACCTGTGTTGCCGGAGATGGCAATTTTCATGGTGTGAGCAATTTTAATAGAGATGAATACAGATTATACGTTTCAATATGCCAGTAAAAAAAAATAAAGTACCTGGAAAGAAGAAAACCAAGGGATTCTTTTCAGGATTATCTTCAAGTTCTAAACAATCGTGGACCAAAAGAGTTCTCATGTGGGGATTGAAGCTTGCACTTTTAGGGGTGTTCTTGTTACTCGTGCTTTTTGGGTTGGTATATGTTGGCACCTTCGGTCAATTACCCGATTCGAATACGCTTATTAAAATAAAGGAACCTGCAGCTTCGGAAGTTTATTCAAAGGACAATAAACTGCTTGGCCGGTATTATACAGAGAACCGGAGCAACGTCACTTTTAAGGAAATTTCACCAAATATGATTAACGCCCTGATTGCCACCGAGGATAATCGGTTTTATGAGCATCGGGGAATTGATGAATGGGCATTGGTTAGAGTTGTAGTGAAGACTATTTTCATGGTCGATCGCAGTTCCGGCGGAGGATCAACACTATCCCAGCAGATCGTAAAAAATCTGTTCGGACGTAAAAACTACGGGCCTTTGACACTTCCCGTAAGTAAAATCAGGGAGTCAATTATTGCTTATCGACTTGAACGGCTCTATTCTAAGGAAGAAATACTAACACTCTACCTGAACACGGTTCCATTTGGAGAAAACACTTTTGGAATTGAACTTGCGGCAGAGCGTTTTTTCAGTGTCCGACCCGATAAACTTTCTGTTCCACAAGCTGCCACACTGGTTGGAATGTTAAAGGCAAATAATTATTACAATCCCAGAACAAATCCGGGAAGGTCACTTCAGCGGAGAAACATCGTTATTTCGCAGATGTCGAAATATAAATACATTACAGATGAGCAAGCCAAAAAATTCATTGGTGCGCCATTAGGCATAAAATACAATTATCTGGTATACAATACAGGGCCTGGCGCTTATTTCAGAGAGTTGATCCGACCACAATTGGAGGAATGGTGCTCCGAAAATACAAAAGCGGACGGCACTCCATACAATCTCTATACAGATGGATTACACATCGTAACGACACTTGATTTCAGAATGCAGCGATACGCCGAAATGGCGATGACTGAAAAGATGACTGAACTCCAATCCACTTTCGAAAAGCATTGGGACGGGAAAGATCCCTGGGGAAAAAACAATGCGGTAGTTATTCGAGCTATGAAAAGGTCAGAGCGATACCACAAAATGAAAGAGGCTGGAAAATCGGCTGCTGAAATTACAGAGGCATTTAATGTGCCATTGAATATGAAGATTTTTTCGTGGGAAGGTGAAAAGCAGGTTAATTTTTCGCCTCTTGATTCGGTGAAATATGCACTAAAACTGCTTCATTGCGGATTTGTCGCCATTGACCCGAAATCGGGAGACATTAAAGCGTGGGTTGGCGGAAATGATTTCAAGTATTTCCAGTATGATCATGTTTTAGCACCGCGTCAGGTCGGGTCGACTTTTAAACCAATAATTTACGCTTCAGCAATCGAAAATGGAATTTCACCGGACAAATATTACGCTAACGAAAAAACAGTCTATTCAGAATATCAGGACTGGTCGCCGGGAAACTCAAATGAAGAATATGGTGGATATTATTCTCTTGAAGGGGCACTCAGTAAATCAGTAAATACAGTGTCTGTAGCGGTGTTAGTGGAGTCAGGAATTCCTCAAGCAATCGCGCTGGCACGTAAAATGGGAATTAAAGCCAATCTGCCTGAAGTTCCCTCATTGGCGCTTGGTTCTGCCGATATTCCATTACTTCAGCTTGCCCAGGCCTATGCCTGTCTCGATAATTTGGGAAGAACTGTGAATCCCAATTACCTGGTCCGGATTGAAGATGCAAATGGTAAATTGCTAAAGAAATTTGTTCCCGATAACGACGAAAAGGAAGCCATGTCTCCCGAAACTGCCAAGATCATCACCCACTATCTCCGAGCCGTCGTTGACGAAGGGACAGGTTACGAAATCAGATCACTTTACAAGGTTGAAGGGGCTTTTGCCGGAAAAACAGGTACCACCCAAAATTTTGCTGATGGATGGTTTATGGGATATACACCCGATCTTGTGACCGGATGCTGGGTGGGCGGAGAAGAACCCTCTATCCATTTCAGAAACATCAAATTGGGACGTGGCGGCTATATGGCACTTCCGGTTGTGGGAAAATTTTTCAATAAACTTTACCGCGACCCCGCCTTCCAGGATTACAAAAACCATTATTTCCCTGGGCTGGACGAAGAAACGCTTGCGATGCTTGATATTCCACATTTCACAGAAGAGTATAATGAAGGAAGATCTAATTTCTGGAGTATATTTGGCGGAGATGCAAAGAAAAGGGAGGAACGCAAAGCCGAAAGACAGGAAAGAAGAGATGAAGCCGAGGCTACACCAGAAGCAAATAAAGATCAACCGGTAAAGGAGGAACCCAAATCGAATATCTGGAAAAAGATAAAAGATGCACTCAATAAAAAATAGGGATAATTGTTACCTTTTTGTACCGATTATGCAAACTTTAAAAGATTTTTGTATTTTTGGCGACCAAATATTCGCTCATTTTGATATTTTGGATAGAAAAAACCGATAATAATTCGATAAAAATATGTGTGGTATTGTTGGAGTATTTGATTTAAAAGTAAAAGCAGAGGATTTAAGAACACAGGTTCTCAAGATGTCAAAAAGAATCCGTCACCGTGGACCAGATTGGTCGGGAATCTACTGTGGTTCGAAAGCGATTATCGCACATGAGAGATTAGCGATTGTTGATCCGTCGTCAGGCAGACAGCCACTGTACAGCAAAGATAAAAAGCTTATCTTAGGCGTAAATGGGGAGATTTACAACCATCGAGAATTGCGTAAACCGCTCGAAGACCATTATGAATTTCAGACTGAATCCGATTGCGAAGTCATTCTGGCACTCTATCGTGAAAAAGGAATCGATTTTCTCGAAGATTTGAATGGAATATTTGCTTTTGTACTCTACGATGAAGAGGATGATTGTTACCTCGTTGCTCGCGACCATATCGGAATCATACCGCTCTATATGGGTTGGGATTCATTCGGCAACTTATATTTTGCATCAGAACTAAAAGCATTGGAAGGAACCTGTAAAAAAATTGAAGAGTTCATGCCAGGGCATTATTTATTTAGTAAAGAGGGTGTTATAAAAAAATGGTACACCCGTGAATGGCCTGAATTTGACGCTGTAAAGAATAATCTTTCAGATATTGATGTATTGCGAAAGGCACTCGAAGATGCGGTTCACCGTCAATTAATGTCCGACGTACCTTATGGCGTTCTTCTTTCGGGAGGATTAGATTCCTCCGTAATTTCAGCAATTGCTAAAAAATACGCCTCCAAACGTGTTGAAAGTGACAACAAACAAGAAGCCTGGTGGCCCCAATTACATTCCTTCGCAGTAGGTCTGGTCGGGTCACCTGATTTGGCTGCTGCTCAGAAAGTAGCAGACCATATCGGAACAATTCATCATCAGGTCCATTTTACGGTTCAGGAAGGACTTGATGCATTGAGCGATGTTATTTATCATCTTGAAACATACGATGTCACAACAGTCAGGGCATCAACGCCCATGTATCTTTTAGCCCGTGTTATTAAATCAATGGGAGTAAAAATGGTATTGTCTGGTGAAGGAGCGGATGAACTTTTCGGAGGATATCTCTATTTCCACAAAGCACCAAACGCCCGGGCATTTCACGAAGAGACAGTTCGCAAAATCGGCAAATTGCACCTTTACGACTGCTTGAGGGCAAATAAGTCACTTGCCGCCTGGGGTGTTGAAGGACGTGTTCCGTTCCTCGATAAAGAGTTCATGGATATTGCCATGCGCCTGAATCCTGAAGATAAGATGGCGAAAGACGGAAAAATGGAAAAATGGATTCTTCGTAAGGCATTTGAAGATTACCTTCCCGAGAGCGTTGTTTGGCGTCAGAAAGAACAATTTTCTGACGGAGTCGGATATAACTGGATCGATTCGCTTAAAGCGCTTACATCAGAGATCGTTACTGATGAGCAAATGGCTAATTCCAAGTTCCTCTTCCCTATCAATACGCCGATGTCAAAAGAAGAGTATTTCTATCGCTCGATCTTTACCGAACACTTTCCATCTGATGCGGCTGCTACCTGTGTACCGTCGGTACCGTCTATCGCATGTAGTACACCCGAAGCGCTTGCATGGGATGAATCGTTTCGCAACAACGCTGATCCATCGGGAAGATCAATGAGAAGCGTTCATACACAAGCTTATAAATAAAGGTTGAATAGTATTTGATAAAATAGGATATCAAAAAAGGTCAATACAGAAATTTCTGTTTTGACCTTTTTCTTTTTTATAGATTATTTATGGCTTGTTTCAAGGATTTTAAAGAGTTCATCTTTTGAGATATCTTCATTGAGTTCACCTCCGCTGGACATCGAAATGCGACCTGTCTCTTCGCTTACAACAATCACGTAGGCATCAGTTTGCTCCGAAACTCCGATCGCAGCACGGTGCCGCAAACCAAGAACCGGGCTGATCTCAAGTTTTTGCGATACCGGCAAAATGCACCGGGCAGCCTTAATTCGGTTGAGACTGATAATCATTGCCCCATCATGAAGCGGTGAGTTTTTGAAAAAAATACTCTTAATTAGCTCCGAAGAAATCTCGGCATCGATGATCTCACCAGTTTCAACATACTCTCGCAATTCACTTTCGCGCGCAAGCACGATTAAAGCCCCCACCCTATTTTCGGACATTTGCTGACATGCATCAACGATGGCGTGCATACTTGCTTCGGAAGCCAATTTAAACTGGTTTGAAAAGAGATTTTCAAGCGAAAATTGCCGGTTCGCCCTGTAACGACTTCCGAGAAGCAGCAAAAACCTGCGTACTTCCTGTTGAAATACAATGATAATGGCGATAACCCCAACTCCAAATACTTGACCTAAAATCGAACCCAGCAACTCCATTTTCAACGATTTCACAACCAGCCATACAACAAAAATGATGAATATTCCCATGAAAATATTGAAAGCTACCGTCCCTTTTACAAGCTTATAAATTTCGTAGAAAATTATTGTAACAAGTAGGATATCAATAATATCAAGAAATCTGATATGGATGAATAAATTTATCATTTAGCAATACTTTTAATTTTACCAACCAATTTTATTGTCTCAACAGCTTCTTTAACGTCGTGAACCCGCAAAATATCGGATCCCCCCGATAAGGCCAAAGTATTGAGCACCGTTGTTCCATTCAGACTTTCCTCAGGAGAAATACCCAAAGTTTTCCATATCATTGTCTTGCGCGAAACGCCAACCAATATGGGTAACTCAAAAATCTTAAATGCATCCAGCCTGTTCAATATCTCAAAATTATGATCTGCAGTTTTACCAAATCCGAAACCAGGGTCAATGATGATATCGCAAACTCCCAGGCGTCTTAACTTTTGTACCTGCACTGAAAGGAATAAAATAACTTCCTTTACAACATCCTCATAAATAGGAAGATTCTGCATTTTATCGCTTTTCCCTTTCGAATGCATCAGGATATATGGCAAATGTAATTTTGCAACGGTTTCAAACATGTTGATATCAAAGGTTCCACCTGAAATATCGTTAACGATGAAGCCTCCAATTTCGGTATATACAGCATTTACAACTTCCGAACGATAAGTATCAACGGAAAGTGAGGCTTCCGGGAATTCAGCCCTGACAGCTTTGACAGCAGGTAAAAGACGATTAAGTTCTTCCTGCAAAGATATCTCTGTAGCACCTGGCCTTGTCGACATCGCTCCAATATCGATAAAGTGCCCACCCTCATCAAGAATTTGGGCTGCTCTTTTTATAATTTCACTTTCAGTGATATAGAAACCTCCGTCGTAGAAAGAATCAGGCGTGACATTCAAAATCCCCATAACCATGGGTGAGTTCAAATTGATCAACTTCCCATTCAGATTTAGGCTACTCTTCTTCTTATAAAAGCTCTTATCGTTTTTTAAAAATAACATTTTTGATTTTTTAAACTATTGCGATGAGCAAATTTATGTACTACAATCACCACATTATCAATACAATAAAGCTCATTTATCCTCTAAATTAATATAGGATTCAATACAAATGTAAGAATAAAAGTCACACCCATTCCCCAATTTTTAATACTTTTATGGTTCAATTATTAATTATGGATAAAACGAATCAACAGTTTGATCATGTTATAGGTATCTGCCGCGATGTATTTGTAAAAAAGATGAAAGATTACGGAACGGCATGGCGAATTCTAAGACCGAAATCGATGACCGATCAGATTTACATCAAAGCTCAAAGAATCAGAAGCATAGAAGAAAAGGGTGTTGCAAAAATTGAAGAGGATGCACGCGATGAATTCATCGGGATAATAAATTATTGCGCCATGGCATTAATTCAACTTGAGTTAGGCCCTTCAGAAGAGGAGCTTCCAGCAGATATTACAGAACAGAAATACATGGATAACCTTCTGAAAGCCAAAAATCTGATGATGGATAAAAACCATGATTACGGCGAAGCCTGGCGACAAATGAGAATCAGTTCGTATACCGATCTGATTTTAATGAAAATAAAGCGTACTAAACAAATAGAAGATAATAAGGGGATTACAATTATTTCTGAGGGTGTTGATGCCAATTATATGGACATGATAAACTATGCGATATTCGGATTGATTAAACTTGAATTTGAATAATATGAAGCAAAAGCTGCTTGTGATTGCCAGATGGATTGTTGGGATCGTATTTACCTTTTCAGGATTCGTAAAGGGAATTGATCCGATGGGTTTTAACTATAAAATCGATGACTATATTGAGGCAATGCATCTTAATTTTCTTGAATTTTTTTCATTACCAGGAGCATTTTTACTTCCATTTGCCGAGTTTGCAATTGGAATTACGCTCCTTACCGGCGTTCTCATAAGGCTTTCAACAAAGCTGACACTCATTTTCATGCTTTTTTTCACCCCTTTAACCCTCTATATCGCGTTGAAAAATCCGGTTACAGATTGTGGGTGTTTCGGCGATGCACTGGTAATCACTAATTGGCAAACTTTTTATAAAAATATTGTCCTGATCTTTCTTGCTGTTTTATTACTCATTAACAGAAAGAATCTACACTTTATTGCAACCGAAAAATATCGGAAAATTGCATTTGCCATCTTGTTGTTAAGCTATCTGTTTATCGTTTATTGGTCATATAATCATGAACCTATTTTTGATTTCCGTCCTTACAAAGTAGGTGCAAATATCCCTGATGGGATGAAAATTCCGGCAGGTTCTCCTACCGACGTTTACCAGAATATCTATCATTACAGAAATCTAAAGTCAAATGAAATTAAACAATTCAGCGACAGTGATTTCCCGTGGAAGGATACCATCAATTGGAAATTCGAGTCGATGGATCCGCCCTTACTTTTAAAAAAAGGTTATCAGCCACCAATTCACGATTTTTCAATACAAACCATTGATCAGGAAAATGTAACCGATTTTTATCTCCGTGATTCGCTGTTTACCTTCTTTGTAATTGCTTACGATCTTGAAAAATCATCAAACAAGAAGCAAAAAGAACTGAATGAACTTGCGAAATGGGCAAAGCATCAAGGGTATCACTTCATTGGCCTCACTTCAACAATAGGTGTTGCACTCAATAAGTATCAGCAAGAACAACTTCCAGCTTACGAAATGATGTTTACCGACCAGATAACTTTAAAAACGATCATTCGTGCGAATCCGGGGCTCATTCTGCTAAGGAAAGGGACGATCATAGGGAAATGGCACTTTAATGATTTCCCAACATCAGAAGAAGCCGAAACAATCATTAAGGCAGAAATGAAGAAAAAGTTAAATCAATGATTTGAAGTGATACATGATTTCAGACTATGCCATTTAGTTTTATCTTTGCAAATCAAATGAACCAATTTTGCGTTTAATTCATAAATATTTAAAATATTAGGATAATGAGAAAGAAAATTGTAGCCGGAAACTGGAAATGTAACACAACTGTAAAAGAAGGTGTTGAATTGGCAAAAAGTGTAAATGAACTTGTTTTGACCAAAGGTGCAAAAGACGTTGTTGTAGTTCTTGGTACCCCTTTCACCCATCTAACCAGTGTTGTAGAGGCTGTTGATGCAAACCGTATCAACATTGCGTCTCAAAATTGTGCTGCTGAGGCCAAAGGTGCATTTACAGGCGAAGTTTCTGTTTCAATGATTAAATCAACAGGTGCAACTTATGTGATCATTGGTCACTCCGAACGCCGCGAATACTACCACGAAACCAGCGAGACACTCAATAAAAAACTGGCGCTTACGCTTGAACAAGGACTGACTCCAATTTATTGCTGTGGCGAAGCTTTAGCAATCCGCGAAGCTGGTACGCAAAATGCATTTGTCAAAAAACAACTTGATGAAACTATTTTCCTTTTACCCAAAGAGCAATTGCTTAAAGTGGTTATTGCTTACGAACCTATCTGGGCGATTGGAACCGGCAAAACAGCTTCTACCCAACAGGCACAGGATATGCTTGCCTACATAAGAGGTTTAATCGCTGCTAAATACAGCAAAGAAGTAGCAGAAGAAATTTCAATTCTTTATGGTGGATCTTGCAGTGCAAGTAATGCAAATGAGTTGTTCAGTCAGCCCGATATTGATGGTGGATTGATTGGTGGAGCCTCTCTTAAGGCAGCAGATTTCCTGTCAATTATCAATGCATATTGATTTTTGATTTGAATAGATCAAAAGAAAAATGATATATTTAAAAAGTGGATATGGGAAACCTCGTCCACTTTTTTTATAAACTGAATTTTCGCATTAAAAGTATCATAATAATTTGAATAAAAATGGAATATACAAAATTAAATTGCCGCATACAGCCAGATAATGAAGTCAATCGCGAGATTTTAGTTGCTGAATTAGGAAACATCGGATACGAAAGTTTTACAGAAACCGACGAACTGGTGGAGGCATATATTCAAACCCATGATTTTTCAGTTAACGCAATCCTTCATCTTTTTCCAGTCGATTTTACGCTATTTCAGTTTTCGTTTACTTCCGAAATTATTCCCGATCAGAATTGGAATGAAGTGTGGGAAAAGAATTATTTTCAACCTTTACTGATCGCTGACCGGTGTCTCATCAGGGCTCCTTTTCATACCGATTTTCCCAAGGCAGAGTTCGAAATCGTTATAGAACCAGGAATGGCATTCGGTACTGGGAATCATGAAACAACAAGCCTGATGATCTCTGAGATTTTAAACCAGGATTTAAATGGTAAATCAGTATTGGACATGGGTTGCGGTACTGGAATTCTGAGTATTCTTGCCTCAATGAGAGGTGCAGGTAAAATCACATGTATAGATATTGATAGTTGGGCTACTAAAAGTACAATCGAAAATGCCAATTACAATAATATTTCAAATTTGGAAGTAATTCTGGGTGGAGCGGAAGCAATACCCGACAAGAAATATGATTTTATCTATGCCAATATTCAACGAAATATTCTATTAAATGATATGCCTCAATATAGCGAAGTATTGAAACAGGGCGGAGAATTGATTATGAGTGGATTTTATACAGAAGATCTTGAATCGATCAAAGTACGGGCGACTGAATTAGGTTTGCATTTCAAAAAGTTTATTGAAAATGAAGACTGGGTCGCGGTAGTATTTACATCGAAATAATACCCTTTTGACCAAGTTCAATTACCTCTAAATCCTTAATTTCCTTTTTATCAATAGTGAATCGGATTAAAGTTCTGATTTGATGGAATCCTTGAATTCCGGCAGCACCCGGGTTTATATGCAATAACTGGTGCTTACTGTCATAAATAACTTTTAATATATGCGAATGACCCGAAATAAATAATTTCGGTGCAAACGAATTGATCTTTTTGCGTGCTTCGGGAGAATAATGTCCCGGATAACCGCCTATGTGAATCATCAACACATCAACCTCCTCGCAAACGAACCTTAATTGCAAAGGATAATCCTGTCGGAGTTCAGTACCATCAATATTTCCGGAAACTGCCCTTAAAGGCTTCAATGCGGAAAGTTTTTGAGCGGTATCGGTATTACCAATATCTCCCGCGTGCCAGATTTCATCACATTCGTTTAGATATATCAAAATTCTGTCATCCATATAACCATGCGTATCCGATAATAAACCTATTCGCCTCATTCTTTTTTTAGATCGTAAATTACAAATTAAAATTCTTTTCAAAAAAAAAGAGGTTGCCAAATGACAACCCCTCTTCAATTTTATCTTATTATTTACCTTTCTGGTAAGAGAATTACTTATTCGATAACGATCGTTTCAGTTCTACGGTTAACTGCATATTCAGCCTTGGTACAAGGAACGCCATCAACACATTTGTTAACTGGTTGTGTTTCGCCGAATGCCTGAGCATTAACTCTTGAAGCACTAATTCCTTTGCTAACCAGGTAATCAATAACAGCTTTACCACGTTTTTCTGAAAGTTTCATGTTATAGCTTGAAGGACCTCTTGAGTCAGTATGAGATTTGATTTCGACATCAACAGTTGGATTTTCATTCATATCCTTAGCTAATTTATCAAGATCTGCAGTAGCCTCATTGTTAAGATTCCACTTATCAAAACCAAAGTATACTTTGTAAACATTACCAATAACAGCAGGTTTAACAACTTTCACCTCTGGTTTTGGTTCTGGTTTTGGTTCTGGTTTTGGTTCTGGTTTTGGTTCTGGTTTTGGAGCCTCAACTATTGGTTCTGCTTTTTTCTTCTTCTTTCCAAAAGCGTAAGAAAGACCAACTGAAGTATAAAGCTTCGTTCCCCAAATATCAGGTTTTACTTTAGATGCTGCATCAAGTTCATAGCGACCATCTAATTTGTCTGAATTTATCCAACTCCATTGCGTACCAATATTTAATTTCATATTATCATTCAAACGGAATGCAACACCTGTTCCAAGTGGAACAGTAAAAAACAAGTTTTTATCATTCGTTGCAATTGTACCCGTTTTTTTCCATATATGAGTAGCACCCACTCCTAATTTGGCATACCAGTAAATCTTACGATCAATTTTATTTTTTGATAACAAATTATTCATATTCCAAATGGTATTCAAATCATACTCATTCACTTCAGTTTCAAAGTCATTGGGGAATAAAGTACTGGCATGATTCCATGTCCCTGTAAGATTTGTGTAATTCCATCCTAATTCCATGCCAAAAACATGCGAGATGTTCTTTTTCACCAAAGCTCCAAAACCAAAATTCATATCACTATCCCAATGATTGATATGGTGCCATCGAGATTCCTTAGACATATTGTACTCTCCGGAAAAGTTCGCAACTCCACCATTGATTCCAATTTCCCATCTTGTATCCGCAGGCTCGGATTTTGCTTTATCCTGGGCAAAAGTTAATGCGTAGCAAGCAAAAAGCACTACAACACTTAAGCTGAGTTTTTTCATAAATAAAAAATTTTAATATTTGACTTAAGAACGTTAATTACTAAAGAATTTAAATGTATTTAATTATGCAAATATACTAAAATAAGGAAAACCAAATCATAAAATTGAATTATTCTTTCACTATTTTTAACAGTCTAAATGTAATAAAAAAAAATAAAAAAGGCTTTTTTTTTTGAAAAAATATATATGCCTATTATTCAATATCTTAACTAATAATATAAGTCTATTCAAATACATTAACAACTAATTACATCGAATTAAACAACTGCTGTGATCTATTTTGATGCAGAAGAGACAAAGGTTGCTAAGAATCAATGAATCAACTTTATTAAATCGATAAATGGCATGAACCAAAATCATCGTTAATTAATTGTTAAGAATATTTCATCATTTATCTAAGCAAATTATGTGTCATTTTTTTTGCAGAAAAGTTAAATTCAAATAAATACTGATCACAGCAATTTACGGTTAAGAACAAGCAAAGTTTCAGTTAAATATATATAAACACAATATGCCGATAGAAAAATATTACACGCCATTTGAAGAACGACTAAATGTGATTACTCACGGATTTGGCTTTATACTCGCATTAGTAGGTTCAATTTTACTATTAAATCAAGGATTTCAGGAAGGAATTCAATTAAAATTCTTCAGCTATTTGATTTATTGTTTTGGATTACTGTCACTTTATCTTGCTTCAACGCTTTATCACTCAGCAAAAAACCCTAAATTAAAAACACTACTGAATCTCGTTGATCATTCTGCAATATATGTTTTAATAGCAGGAACCTATACGCCAATCGCGTTAATCACGATGAAAGGAAACTGGGGATTGGCCATTTTTTGCATAGTGTGGATTTTGGCCATCATCGGAATCACAATAAAATTCTTCTTTATTGGACGGTATTCAACAATCTCAACTACTACATATGTACTGATGGGTTGGGTGATTGTCATCGCAATTAAACCTTTAATAAATAGCATGGTTACTCCTGGACTTCTTTGGATGTTGGCAGGCGGAATATTTTACACAGTCGGTGCTCTTCTTTATCAGCGAAAATCAATGAAGTTTAACCATGCAATATTTCATGTTTTCGTATTACTGGGAAGCCTATGCCATTATATTGTAATATTAAACTATACGAATTAATCTGATTTATTTGGCTTTAGCCAACCTGATTTTTCTGTAAATACAAGTTTCAAGTTCACACAATTGACACTCGTAAGCTGTTTTTTTTACATTTTTGCCAAATCCAATAACTCCACTGACTGATTTAATAGGATACATCAGGCAGGATTCCGATATCTTGATTCCACATTGATCTTCAGGAAACAAAGTGAAAAATTGTTTCTGTTCACTTAGGGCCCATCCACAATAACCAGGACTGTATCGATTGGATATTGTATTTCCGGATTTATTTAATTCAGATTCAAAACTATCCTGAATTTTATCGATGGCAGCCTCAACGGTCACAGAACCAATCACATCAAGAATATATCCTTCGATAAGATCACCTGCGGCCATAAGTTCTTTACTTCGCTCACCAATTCCTGCCCCTGCCGTGCATATAAAAAGAGCTCCACCATCCGCATTTCGCAGTTGCCGGACTATTTTTTTCCCTACATTAAAAGTGATTCCTTCGAATAGAAAACTCCCGGTTTTATCTGTTGAAAAATTTCCAGACACCAGCAAACCACCTTGAATAGTACATAACTGTTCACATTGCCCAAGTGCAAAGGCAATCAATTCAGGAAAAGGTTCAGGTGATTGTCCACGACCATAACCCATTGCTTCTTCAATATGTTCTACTTTAACATCCAACTCACTAAATTTGTAGGCAAAGTTTTTTAGTTCTTGTTGCATAAATTTTCAAATTCTTGTTGTAACACTTTTTGATTAATTTCTGGACCGATAACCACCATTTCAGTATGATAAAGATTATCAGGAACTGGCTTAATTTCAATGTGCTCGTAACTTGTCTGAACAGCCACTGAACCGTTCAACGTATCGACATATCCCTTCATACGATAGGTAATTAAACTATATTTCCGAATAAAATGATCCAGATTTTCAGTCGAAACGGCTTTCGTACATTTTATTAAAGCTAAACCAACACCTGGTCTTCCGGCGTTTTCTTTCTGGTCGGTTCCCATTAATGAAACCGGTAAATGAAAAGTAAATTCCTCAGATAACTCAATTTTGCAATAAGATGTTTCTACGATCTTTGCAAAAGGATTAATAATTAATAATTTGCGACGAATTTCCGAAAGTGATTCAAATGCAAGATCACACTTATTCAACACAATTGTATCTGCAACCCGAATCTGATGTGTATTACGTCCTACCCTTTCAATCGTTTTCTGAAAATTCAGCGCATCGACTATGGTGTAAGAATGTGACAACCAAATCAAATTGCGCAAAGCAGAGGAGGAAATTATCTGACAGATAGTAATGGGATCAGAAAGTCCGGAGGCTTCCAGAATAACCAGATCGGGTTGATGCTGATGTATAAAATCAGCCAATGAATGAACAAAACTTCCCAATAAACAGACACAGAATACGGAACCGTTATTCATTTCGAGCAGCTCAAAAGACTTGCCGGTTTGTTTCAGTTCGCGACTGTCGATATTTGTATCGGCATATTCGTTCTGAATGATCGCAACTTTTTTTAAATCAGCATAACGCCCGATAAATTGTTTGAGAAGCGTTGTTTTTCCGCTTCCCAGAAAACCAGTCACCAGATAAAAAGGGATTTTTTTCATGCTGATCGGTTACAATTCCCTGGCAACCCGCGCAATCTGACGGATATGCTCGGGTGTTGTTCCACAGCATCCGCCAATAATATTAACGCCGGCATCAATTATTGCCTTTACGTAACTTGCTGTTTGTATAGGAGTTTCTGGAAAAACTGTCTTGCCGTCATCATATATTGGCATACCAGCATTGGCATGAACAAGTACGGGAATCACCGTATTGCATAATCGGATCTCCTTCACAATCTGAATCATCCCTTCAATCCCATTGCCACAGTTTGCACCAATGATATCGACCCCTTCAGGAATCAGCTCCTGCATCATTTCAGTTGGAGAGACACCCATCATCGAACGGTATTCGCCATCAACCGTCCTTTCAAAAGTCATCGTGCATATCACTTCCCGTGTTGTGTTTTCTTTAGCTGCCCTGATCGCCAGACGTGCTTCATCGATATCTGTAAAAGTCTCAATAATGATGGCATCGGCTCCGCCTTTTTCCAATGCAATAACCTGTTCTTTAAATGATTCGTAAACCTCTTCAGGAGTTACTTCACCCATCATCAATATTTTCCCGGTAGGCCCAACTGAGCCTAAAACAAATTTGTCACCGGCAGCTTTTCGCGATATAGCAGCAGCTGCCTGGTTTAACTCCGAAGCACGATCTGCTAATCCATAATAAATTAATTTAAAGCTACTTCCTCCAAAACTATTAGTTTCAACCATATCGGCACCAGCATCGATATAGCTTTTGGCAATATCAAAAACTTCGTCAGGATGTTCAATATTCCAGAGTTCAGGACATTGTCCCGGTTTTAATCCTTTTGCATGCAAAAAAGTTCCCCATGCTCCATCAGAAACCAGAATTTTCCCTTGCTTAATGCGATCCGTGATTTTTCCCATTTTAAGATAAATTTTAAAACATCATAATTCTTTCAGCCATTCTGTAATCACATCAACTGATGGCACTTTTCCCTGCGATTTAATGGTGTATTTCTTCAAAATTACTGTCGGAGTTTGTGCAATGCCATATTTTGTAAGCTTTTCCGGATCAGTAACATACTTAACATCGATACGCTTACCTGTCTGCAAAAAGGCGGTATTGATCCGGATTTTCATGATATTGACTTCCTCTTCGTCCTTGCAAAAGACAATAAACTCACCTTTCTTTGCCTGAATCTTCAGTTTTATTTTTTCATTGATCCTCTTTTGGATAGCAGCAATCAGCTCATTTTTAGGTGGTATCTGGCTCACAAACGAGATTTTACCATCGATGCAGATAGTAGGAATATTCTTAACCATCAGCGATGCCATAAACGTAACTCCATCCATCTGTTTGATCGCATGTTCACGCCATTCCACGATCCCTTCAAAATGTGGTGCAATTTTCTTTACAGCTTCAACCATGTATTGACAGGGAGCACACGATTCGGAGTCAAGCGTAATAATATCGACAATCACTTTATCGCTTTGGCCATAATCTTTCATATTCAACAACTTCAGACTATCGCCTTTCCGTGTCATCGCCCTGACAATCTGCTGCTCATAAGGATCTTTGACCAGCTTGGTGACAGCAATCAGATTCTCTGGCGGAGTTGCCATTGGCAGATCACATCCCGGAGCCAGAATAAACCCGCGGTCTCCACCCAATTCAATACAATCCAGTGCGTTAAAAGCTGCATCTTCGGGAGTTCCCATCAACAGGACAACTGTCAACTGAAGATTTCCTCCAAAACTGATGTTATGCCTAAGCGCAATATCTTTCACATAATCGAGCGGAATATTTTCGTCAATACTGATATTGTCTGGCTTGCAACCACACATTACTTCGATATTTTGCTGGGCATGACCGCAAACAAAGAATGAGCTAAGCGCCCCTTTTTCCCTGATGTAACGGAAAATTTCGGTCATTGGAGGCGAGACGAACGTTTCGAAAGTGACTGGATCAATCTGGCTGGTCATCGGATCAACAACTGCAATCACATCACATCCGGCTTCGATGTAATAATCGGCCATTCTCTTCGCAACCTTTTCGCAAAATGCAAACAGTTTTGAAACATATTCAGGCTCTTCGAAAAGTTTCGTAAAAATATCTGTACCCAACAAGTGAAGCGCTAATGTAAATGGCCCGGCAATTAGCCCATAAAGTGCCAGATCGGGATATTTAGCTCTTAATTGTTGTGTGGCATCAATCACAATCGGCATACGGCCATGGTGTTTCCCGGGAACCAGCAGATCGTCAATGGTTTTCCCTTCCAATAAAGGATGCGAAATGACAGCAGGAGGATTCTCTTCTGCCCAATTTAACTTACATCCAAGCAGTTCAGCTTCGAGTTGTAAATCAAATAATACAGGAATCCCATCGGGTTGGTATAATTCAACGGCTTTGGAAATCCCATTGACAATATGATCTGCCGAATGAAGAAATTCGGTGGCATTAACTCCGATCAGACTTGCGCCATGAACACCAACAAATGGTACCCATGGAATCGAATCGGTTGGTTCAAGTTTAAAAGTTTTTTGAATCCTCTCTTTTCCTGTCATGATAATTATTTCAAATTTCAATCATAGACTTGCTTTTCGCATCGCCATCAGATTTTCATGCGGTGTTGTTACAATAATTTCGCATCCTGCCGACAAAATAAATTTGCGGCCTTTTTCATTATGGCACAATTGCTTACAAGCAGTATATATTTCATCTGGTGTTTTATCCATTACAAATCGAGGGTCAATATTTCCGCAACGGATGACATCCGGTCCCATCACTTCAAAGGCATGCTGTGGATCAATCTGCCAATCGATGTCTAAAATATCAATTCCAAGATCTTTCAATGATGGAAGCAAATGGGTAATATCGCCACAAATGTGCATTTTAACCTTTGCGCCACACTCGTGAATAAAACTAATGATTTCTCGATGACGTTCTTTTACAAATATATCGTAAGTAAGCGGATCGATTTGGGAACAGATCGCGTCGCCCATTCCGATTACATCACATCCGGCTTCAATCTGCGCTTTGGCAAAATCCTTCGCCGTATGCATACATTTATCCAACAGGAGATTTGCAATATCAGGATCCATCATCAACATCATCATAAATTGCTCAATGCCTGCAAGATCACATGCTTCTGCCAAAGGTCCTTCAATCCAGCCGATAATAGGTACGTTGCCATTTGTCTGCTTCGACAACAACTCGGCTCCCAGAATCCTGTCCAAAGTCCGTTCACATTTATAAACATCTGGGCTTTGAAGATTCCGGATATCAACCTTGTTTTTGATTATGAGATTAAGGCATCTTGGAACCGCTTCAGGAATGAACTCAATCTTAGCTCCGAAAGCACTTGTTTCACGGTAAGGATCGGAGATGAGTCCAACCATATCGATATCAAAATCGTCGATCGCACGCAGATTGGCTTCGACCAGAAAACGATAATCAGATGCGAATTTTGCATAATTACCGCCTGCATACCGAGCAATAAAGTGCATCAGAATAGGCCGAAAGATGGTCCTTTCCGATGAATGAATTCCATTGCACAAATTCTGAAAGACCTTTTTTTTGGTCATACCGAATTTTATTAATTTAATTTCGCAAGAAGATCAATAAGCCCCTGTGGATCAGAGGAATAAATATCCATTCCAATTTTATTACTAAAATCCTTTGTTACAGGAGCTCCGCCAACAGCAACTATTGTTCCAGGCACTGCTTCTTTCACTGCTTTACCAATCTTCTCCATATTCACCATAGTAGTTGTTAGCAATGCTGAAAGGCAAACGATTGCACCCGGATTTGCTTTCACTGACTCGACAAATTTTTCAGCTTTTACATCGGTGCCCAAATCAATCACTTCCCAGCCACTTCCCTCTACCATCATAGAGACCAAATTCTTACCGATATCATGAAGGTCTCCTTCCACAGTTCCGATAATGACTTTTCCTTTGCGAACGACAGAACCGTCGTTAAAAAACGGCTTCAGATGTGCCATTCCGAAACTCATTGCTTTGGCGCTCATCAGTACTTGGGGAACAAAAACTTTGTTTTCACGAAATTTAACCCCGACTTTTCCCATTCCAATCACAAGACCTTTATTCAAAACTTCAGTCGGTGGAACGCCCATTTCGAGGGCTTTCTTCGTCAATTCGTCGGCACCATCCTGTCCGCGCATATCCGGAGGATAAGGTGATGCCAGGTTAATTTTCCCAAACTCAACACAATACGCTAGTTTTTCAAGAATCTCTTCCATAGTTTTAATTTGTTTTATGGTTTGTGTATAGTTAATTAATTAATTAATAATTTATTAGTGAATCATGCCTACTTAATATCAATTACTTCTATTGTAAAAAGCAATGCGCTGAAAGGAGGTATAATGGCATAACCATTATCTCCGTATGCTTTGGCTGAAGGTATCATGATAACAGCACTTCCGCCTTTACTCAATACTTCAATACCCTCTTCCCAGCCTTGTATCATACGTTGTCCAGTGCCTTTGTGCACATAACTATAACTTGGGGCAGCGTCAAAAACAGTTCCATCCATAAACATTCCTGTATATTTCACGGTTAGTGAATCTCCCGTCATAACTTTCGGGCCTGAACCGACTTTATCGACAATATAATACAAGCCGGTGGAGGTGGTGTCAATATTTTTATTGTTATTTACGTTTGCATCGAGCCAATCCTTCATTTGGGCAGCTTCTATTTCAGAAGTATTATAATTAGTTACCTCGGTCTTCTTGCACCCAAACACAAATACCATATAAAACAAAACAACAGCACAAACCTTAAAATACGTATTCAATTTTTTCATTTAATAGTTTTTTGAGTCCATTACAATTTTTGTAATGACAATGCAAAGATAGAATTTATTCCGCCTGCCATACTTTAAAGCTTGTACGCCCTTCTTGAACCATCATTATTATCATCTCTAAATATTATTGATATTTTTTAATCAATTACCAGACTTTCAGCATCATCGTTCCTTTACTTGCATTTTCAAAAGGACCGGGGAACGGATTGGCAACATTGCGCTTTTTTCCAAAATAGTCGGTGTCGATTTCGAGCGGCATACCGTCAGCATTTTCGTAAGAAAGATTTGGAATTCTCGCTTTGCCCAGAAGTTCGGTAGTAACAAGCTTGCGCTTCTGCTCTTTTGTCCAGTTGGGATCGACAGCTAATTCAAGATACCAACCATTTGGTTTCTCCGTTAACCTGACACCAGCGTCAAATTCAGGTTTGACCAGAGCTTCGCTGTCAAACTTTGACGCTTGTGTCCCCTTTGTGAAGACATTGCCGGCAGCCCACACCGGAAGAATGGAATTATCCAGTTCATTAGCCTTGCATGCTGAGACATACAGGTTATTGTAGAAACGGTGGTCACCGCCTGGGTCATTAAACAGGCCTGCAATCTCAGTCGAATGTGCCTGATGGAATGGGGTATTTCGTTCGTCAAGATTAACATTTTGGATCGGCCCCAGAATCAGGTTGTGAACAATGGCAAGACCCTTTGAGTTGATCAGAAATGATTTTTCTTTCGATAACAGGATGTTATTAGCGATCAGAAGCGGTCCGTGCTGCATTTCGCAGAAAATATCTATTTGATTATCATGCAACAAATTCCTTGTCACCTGTGCCCCCTGAGCCATCCAGTCGAGCCAGATGCCCGCAACGCCTCCGACCCGATAGATATGGTTACCACTGATCTTCACATCAATCGCTCCGTGGAATTTGATGCCACCCATTTCTGCCCCTGTAAATAGCCGTCGCACATAAATATCATGAATATCGTTTCCGGTAACAGTGCTAAACGAGCAACCCATGCTGCCAACAATGCCCGTCTGCTCACAATTGTAAATGTGATTGTTGCGAACAAGGTGACTGCCGATGGTTTCCTTGTTCCATCCGTTTTTCAATGCACGGCGAACGCAGTCGGTGTAGGGATCGGCTGCACCGGCATCGTTGGTGTTGTCGAATTCATCGCCGTACTTGCCCAGTGAGATACCGGAGCACTTCGAGTTGCGCACCGTGTTGTTTTCGATAATCCAGCCCTTACTCCAGTTGGTACCGACAATTCCGGTCTGCTCAGCCGATGGCGGCGCCCAGTTCGTGGCGGCATTTTCCATCGTGAATCCACTCACCGTAATGTAGTTGATAAAGTTCTTACTGGGATAAAATACCACTTTTCTTGCGTTGATCTCCACCTGCTCCGTATTCGGGTTAACACTCTTAAATTGTGCCCAGATCGTAGTCGTATCCTTTTCCACTTGTCCGAACCATAACGGCGTCTTGTCGGTGGGTTTCTTTAACTCATCAAAATTTATGGCTTCGATCATCCAACTACCGTTCAAATATACACAGCCTGTGTGGTGTTGACGACCTTTGGAATCGAACCAGTCACCACGGATCAGATCGCTGTAAGGATTGAAATTGCCGAAAAAAGAATTGGGTAGCATCAGTTTCCAAATATCTCCACTGACCTTTTCCCATCCTTTGACTGGCTCAGAACCGGTAATGACCACTTTTTCTCCTTTAGCAGCCCGATAAATAATCCGCTTGGTATCACTTTCTCCTCCACGAAGCGGATTCACTCGTTCCCGGTAAACTCCCTCATGAACAGTAATCACATCCCCAGGAATTGCAAACTGTGCAACGAAATTGATCGTCCTAAAAGGGTTAGATGAAGATCCATCATTTTTATCATTTCCACTTGCCGATACATGGTATTCTTTTGCCTGAAGAACAAAGGATGTCAATACTAATAATATCAACAATCTCAATTTTAACATTTTCATTATTTTGACATTAAAAATTGCCGTTAAACTCTTTGACTGCCTCCATCATCGATGCAAGGTTTTCGATCGGCACATTGGCCTGAATATTATGAACGGTTGTAAAAACGAATCCACCATCTTTGGCAAAAATCTCACAATTATCGAGCACCTGTTTTTTCACTTCTGCGGGAGTGCCGAACGAAAGCATTTTTTGAGTATCGACTCCCCCACCCCAGAATACCAGGTCTTTACCGTATGTATTTTTCAAATGACGTGGATCCATCCCTTTGGCATTGATCTGTACAGGATTGATAATGTCGATACCCGCTTCAATGAAAAGAGGCATAAACGACTCAACAGCTCCGCACGAGTGCTTAAAACTTTTCCATTCGGTATTTTGATGCATCCAGTCATTTACCCGCCTGTAATAGGGAAGATACAACTCCCTGAACTGATCGGGTGAACAGAATGTGGAATCCTGGGTTCCAAAATCGGTACCACAAATAAAGGCAGCATCAATCTTATTGCCAATTCTTTGGTAAATCTTTTTTAAGTTTTCGATGGCAATATCTGTCTGTTTTTCAAAGATTGAATGGATATAATCAGGACGCATCACCGTACTCATATACCATTCGGCCACATCGCGAATTCCTTTGGGATGTTTCAGGTTCATACCCGGAACAAGCGCAATATCGCCCAAAGCGGTACCACCCAGGCTCGCAATAATCCCCTTACCTGATGCAGATAACTGATTGATTGTTCTTTCCCAGTAATCGAGGGTTTCGTTATCAATTTCGCCAAACTCCTCCAGATTATCTTCTGCATTCAACTTCTCTTCATCAATAGGTTCCTGGCGAATGATTGCATCGAAAAAATAGCCGGTTTTGGGCATCCGGGCACTTGGCGGAACGGACATGTCTCCTTGCGGATAGATCAGCAAACCTCCATCTTCAGCCATTGTATAATTAAAATCTTCCGGAACCAACAATTTCTGACCCCAATTGGAAGTGAAAGGCTTCCATTCGCATTCATTATTGGCAAATCCGATCAGGTTACCTTTGCCATATGCACCGACAACATCAATACCCATCGCTTCGCGTAACTCCTCATCAACCTCACCTAACATCTGGAAAGGTTCAACCACTTTCACCGGCCGTTCATCAAGTCCGTAATAATCCCTGAGGTTTTTTATTGCCAGACAATGAATACCAGTAACACCTGTCCCACCAAAATCCAGAACCAGATGTTCAGGTTGCTGATGGTTCAACGTCTTTTTTAAGTTTTCTCTTGAATTCATTTTTCAGTTTTTTAGTATTTTGTTACGTTTCAACTATGGCATAACGGGTAATTTCCACCCTTCCCGATAGGTATGGCGGATGTATTCCTTAGCAGTTTCCAGTGCATTGAATTTGGCATATTGTGTGTTAAAATGCGGATGACCGTCGATCACCTTAAACTCATTGGAAGTGATGATTTTCAGCTCCTCAGCTGCAGAAATATTCGTGATTTGCATTTTTTCGGCATCCCATTTCAGCGATTTATTCAATCCTTGCAGCCTGATGGCCAGCACTCCAAGTAGCACCATCTCGTTAAACGGTCCGGAATAGGCAAAATTAGAAGTACCTTCTACCCTGCTTTCGGGTGATTCCTTACATGAACGGATCCAGTCCTGTTCGTGAAATCCATCGACATAACCGATTGCCCCTGGAATACGACGCAAATAGGGTGTAACTTTCGGTACACGACCTGAAACCAGACGACTATTGAAGCCGCCACATCCACAAATCAAGGTATCCTTCGAACCGACAAATATGCAACCTCCAAGTCCATCAGCCATTAGATTTTCTCCTTCAGGAAGCAATTCTGAGACATTTGGGTACAACCCACCGTCATACCAATAAACTTTTACGGGAGGCATTCCAACTTTCGGAAGATTCTCACGTGCCGGAAAAGTAAACTCAACAGTTTCTGCCTGAGGGGCCGATTCTGTATTTATAGATGTTGAACATCCTCTGACCTTTTCCGGACTTCCCAACTTTAGCGACTGATAAACAGGATCTAATACATGGCAGGCCATATCTCCAAAAGCGCCCGTTCCGAAATCCCACCAGCCACGCCAGTTCCATGGTGTATAAATTTCATTGAATGGACGCATTGGAGCAGTTCCAATAAACAGATTCCAGTCCAATGTCTTTGGAGTTTTCATCACTTGAGTCGGCCTTTGAAGTCCTTGCGGCCAGATGGGACGGTCTGTCCAGGCATGTACCTCCTTAATCTCGCCTATTTCGCCATTCCATATCCATTCGCAAAGCTGACGGACACCGTCGCCGGAATTGCCCTGGTTCCCCATTTGGGTTGCTACTTTGTGCTTGGCAGCCAGTTTAGTCAACAGTCGTGATTCGTAAACAGAATGGGTCAACGGTTTCTGACAATAAACGTGTTTTCCCATTGTAAGAGCAGTTGCAGTTACGATTGCATGTGTATGGTCAGGAGTTGCAACCATCACACCATCAATGGTACTACCCAATTCGTCAAACATTTTTCGCCAGTCCCAATATTTCTTTGCATTGGGAAATTCCTTAAAACAGTTTTCTGCATATTTCCAATCCACATCGCACAAGCCAATTATATTTTCTTTTGCCATTCCAACAAGGTTTGGATGACCTTTACCTCCAACTCCGACTCCGACAATGTTCATCTTGTCGCTCGGCGCTTTGTGACCTAAGCCGCTGACCGAAAAGCTTGGGACAATTGAGATTCCCGCGGTTGCAATCGCACTGTGTTTTAAGAAATTTCTGCGTGAATTATTAAAATTTTCCATCTGAATAGCTGGTTTATAATTAGTTAATTTCTTTTAATTTAATATTCCGGAACCATACCTGTGTTCCATGGTTTTGAAGCGAGATGAATCCTTCATCGAATTTTCCATAATCAGGGAAGGTCGCCCACTTGCCACTGTCGCGAAGTTTTTTCCACTCATCGGTATATTTTTCATACTCCACAACCACCACTCCATTAATAATTTGCGTCACGTGGTTGCCATCAACAACGAGCATCAGTTGATTCCATTGTCCAACTGGTTTACTGGGTAGCGATTTCGGAGGATACATGGCATAATTGGCACCGCATATCTGCCAATCTTTCAAGGGATCGGGCCAGTTGGCCTGATCGATCAACTGAAATTCAGGACCCGTTTCATAGGGAAACTTGTATTTGGCATCTTCTGCTATCTGGAAAATAATCCCGCTGTTGGTCCCCTTCATCAATTTGAAATCGACGCTCAATGCAAAACTGCGGTATTTTTTGTTTGTGATAATATCCTGGCTTTCAGCACCACCTTTGGTTGTAGTTGTAAATACCCCATCCTCAATGATCCAACAGTCAGGAAAACTCTTTAAATTGTAACCATGCCAGCCATTCGTTGTTTTACCATCGAACAGAAGGTCCCATCCCGCCTTTTTCTCCTTTGCAATCAGCGTATTTGGTGCCGATGAACGATCGATTTGATCGTATAAAGTTAGAGGATCTTTCTTTTCGGAAGGAGTCCATGATATCATTAAGATGATAATCAGACCCATCAGCAGTGCAGTAATTCGATTTTTCATTTCAGGTTTGTTTTATAATTATAATTCAACACTTTGCAATATTAACTCAAACATTTGGAACCCAAACTAATACTTTTTAAAACGACCCCCTATCAATAAACCGGCAAGGATTTTGAACACAAACCTTTTCGTTGTTTAGGATCAATTCTGCAATGGTCTCACCCATCTTTTTAAAATCGGTAGAGATCACCGAAATCCCGTTACCAACTACCTTTTTTAATGGCGTATCGTTGTACGAAATAATTCCAATATCCTGTCCGATAATAAGTTTACGTTCGTTTGCTATTTCAACAAGTCTGACCAAATCATCATCATCAATGATTAAGAATGAATCACCTTTGCTAATTATTTCATCAGAAGCTATCCCACACGAAATTTGGTAATTAATTCCATTCTTCCGGCAATACCGTTCAAATCCCTCTTTTAATTCAGCAGGAACCTCTGTAATCGTATCACAAAAAACAAGCGTCAGGCGATTGTATTTTTTAATAAGCTGCCCGGCTATTGCAAGTGCCTTGTAAACATCATCGTCAAACTTTTGATATACTGCTGAATAACCGCTTTTTAAATAACCCGGATAACGGTCAGTCAGGCACAACCGCTCTTCGGGAACATATTTCAAATAGTCGGCAATCTCG
>Ga0209724_1000734_pt1 | contig 31143 bp, 30 predicted proteins | sample grotaG_FD_184143 | JGI IMG/M metagenome (GOLD analysis project Ga0209724, IMG submission 184143) | Glacier valley bacterial and archeal communities from Borup Fiord, Nunavut, Canada, to study Microbial Dark Matter (Phase II) -... | ecosystem: Environmental > Aquatic > Freshwater > Ice > Glacier ...
ATCGTCCCCCATCCGGGGCAGGTCTTTCGCAGGACAATTCTATTTACAATAAACCTTATGTGATTGGCTGGGTAAAATGGGAACCCGGTATGAAATACGATGTTAAGGTTACGGTAAGGATGAAAAAAGAGGCGAAAAATTCTGATAATGACCTCTTTATTTCAGCTTCTAAAAATATTACGGCACCTCAGGGCTCTGAAGCCTTTGATCCTGCATGGAAAAAATACAAATCGGTTGTATTGAGCGAAACTGCCGGCATTGCGCGGAAAGCCGAGCCTACCGAAGTATTACTTGCCTTTTATCCCGATGAGATAAAGGATCTGAAGCGTGAAATTCGTGTGGCTTCCGTTGATCCTGAAACCCATCTATTGACAGAAGTTCCATGTCAGGTATTCGATATTCAGGAGTACCTGAAAGAAGATGACCTGGCACCGGATGCGAGTGGTAAACCCACCCGCCAGGTTCCAATCTGGCTTCCAACTGTCACTGCCCGCCTGGCATTTCTTGCCGATGTACCTGCAAAGTCCAGTCGCGTATTTCTGATCTATTATAACAACGACGCTGCGATGGCAAAGCCTTACCTGACAGACCTGCATATGCAGGGTGATGCTCCCGGACTTCAGATTGACAATGATTTAATTTCGGTTGTTTTGCATCCTAACTCAGGACATCTCGACCAGATATCATTAAAGAAACGACCCGATTTCCCTTTGTATCACCGCAAGGAAACGAATGGAGCCATCCACTGGAATCCGGAAATTTATACGCCTCCGACACCCTGGACGCACACTTCCGACTGGAAGCCACCGCAGAATATGAAATCCTTTTCGGGGCCGGTTCTTGCTTCAAGCGAAGTGTGGGGCAATTTGCGCGAAATACCGCAAGTCGATGCCTCGGTGAGGTATGAGTTTTACCCTGGCAAACCTTATTTTATCAGTTCATCCGTGTTGCGGATCAATGAAACAGTGAATTGTCTCGCTTTGCGCAACGGAGAAATTGTGATCAAACGTGAATTGATTACCCATGCGGCATGGTACGATGTGGTGAGAGATTCCGTGATTAATTATGACGTAACCCAGATGCCCGATCTTACCGATTTAAAAATGGAAGCCGATGTTCCATGGATTACTTTCTATAACGAGAAGACAGGTGTCGGCTTCGCAGGTATTCAGCTAAGTTATGCCAATGCCGGGCTGGAATCTTCGCCGCGGTTGCTCAATCCGTTCTTTTATATAACCGGCGGACCATGGATTTATTGGGCTCGCGCACTGTCGTTGAGTTTTCTCTCGTCTAATATGCAACAGATGATTCCGGCAATGAAGGGGAATGTTTTTTCAGAAAAATGGGCTTACCTGGTTTATGAGACGGATAAAGGTGCTAAACCATATGCCCCGGTTATTGAGTTGCAAAAGAAATTGACCAATCCGCTAAGGATTCAGCTGGTCGAAGAGGTCGATGACCGTGTATCAAAGACGGTTACCGAAATTTTCATCGATAAAGGTAAAAGCGGCTGGGAAGGGCGAGAAACCGGTAAACATGCTTCCGACAAATAGAACCAGGATTATTAGAAAAGATCGTTTGGGTGGATGCTTTTTCCTTCAAACGATCTTATCAACAATTATTACAGAAGCGTTATGAAGCTATACACGTTATTAATAGGTGCTTTGGTGGTCTGCCTGGGATCAGTTAATTTTGCTTTAGCTGAAAATCCGCCGACTACTCTACCCTTACCGGTTAAAAAGTGTTCTGATTTTATCATAACCGGAAACGGAAGTAATTCTGAATGGGATAAAGCCAAATGGCATAAGTTGATGAAGCTTGATCCGGAAGGGGAAGAATATCCGTCCAGGTTTAAAATATTGTACTCCGGCAAGGGAATCTATTTACTTTTTGAGGGAATGGACAATATGATAACTACACAATTCGACAAGGATTTTGATAATCTTTTTGAAGCCGATGTTTTTGAGGTGTTTTTTCATCCCGATCCCAAAGTTCCAATCTATCTGGAATATGAAATCAACCAGTTGAATAAGGAACTTGTTTTGATCATCCCCAATTTGAATGGCAAAATGTATGGCTGGGTTCCATGGCATTATGAAAATGAAAGACGGGTTGTAAAAAAGGTTAATATCGAAGGTGGTAGAATGGAAGCCGGTGGTACGATCAAATCGTGGAGCGCAGAACTTTTTTTCCCGTATGAATTGTTTAATCCGCTATCCAATGTCCCGCCTGTAAGCGGAACTGTCTGGAATGCTAATTTTTACCGGCTCGATTACGATAGTGGCAAAATGGTTAAATGGGCATGGACACCTATCAATCAATCCTTTCACGAGTTTAAAAAATATAAGCCTATCAAATTCGAATAATAATTCCAGTAACACTGCTCATTTTGATTTATATTTTCAGTTGTGCGATATCGATTTGCGTGGAGATTTGGATGCTGCTTTCGGAGAAGATCGTTCTCTATACTTTATTTTTCATGATTCAACGCTAATTGAACCGGGAATGTCTGTCCGTCTTTACAAACGGTCGTCCATTTCTCCATTTCCGCAAAAAGGGCGGATTGAATCGTCAAACCGCCCTTTCAGATATGTTTAAATCGTTCTGCTATACATCACAAATCATGACCGATTTGCGTAACGAATCCAGCTTGTCGGGCTGGGCAGGGACAAATTCCTGTCCGACATAGCCTTTATATCCTGCCGCCACCAGCGCTTTCATAATAGCAGGGTAATACAACTCCTGCGTATCGTCGAGTTCATGTCGTCCGGGAACGCCGCCTGTATGAACGTGGCCGATATATTGTATGTTCTTTTGAATCGTATCGATGATATTACCTTCCATGATCTGCATATGGTAGATGTCGTACAGCAGCTTAAACCTTGGTGAACCAACCATTTCGCAAAGCGCCGCTCCCCAAACCGTTTTATCACACTGATAATCGGCATGGCCATAGCTGTTCAGCAATTCCATGATAATTGTGACGCCATGTTTTTCGGCCAAAGGCATCAGTTTACGTAAAGCTACGGCGCAATTGATCATACCCACATTGTCGTTCTGTCCTTCGCGGTTTCCCGAAAAGCAAATCAGGTTTGGAACGTCTGCTGCGGCTGCTTTGGGGATCATCGCCTCAAAATCAGCAATCAGTTTTTCATGATTGGCAACGCGGTTAAATCCTTTTGGAATTCCGTAATCCGTTGCATACCCGACAGCACACTTCAAACCAAACTTTTTAACTACAGCCCAGTCTTTTTCGCCCAATAATTCAATCGACTCAAGACCCATATCGACGCAGTTTTTTGCAAACTCTTCCAATGGAATATTTCCATAGCACCACTGACTTACAGAATGGTGAATGTTTCCTTTTAGTTTTGTAGTTCCGGCTGTTGTTCCGGCAAAAGCACTGGCAGAAGGAAATCCTGCTGCAGTTACAGCAGCGATACCTGCCGTACTTCCAATCATTTGTCTCCGGTTCATATTATAATCTGGTTTTAATTGTGATATTGATGACGAAAATACACAAAAAAGACCGGCGTGGGCCGATCTCTTTTATTTTCTTTTGAATGAGCTGAATTTCAGTTACCAATTTTCAGATTCCAACTCCTGTTAAAACCTGATCAAAACAGCACCGGCCGAATAACCTCCGCCAAATACAGTCAACCCAACAAGCGAATCCGTAGGTATCTTATCCATGTTCTGTGAAAGGCAGATACCTGTACTCGCACAACCTGTATTTCCAAGATCCTGAATGTTGTTCAGCACTTTTTTAGGCTGAAGATTCAATTGCTTGATTAAATTGGCAATAATACGGTGATTGGCCTGGTGAGGAATAATAAAATCGAGATCTTCGATGGTAAGATTGGCATTTTCGAGTGTCTTTTCGAGCGCAACACGCATGAAATTACAGGCATGCATAAAAACATCACGACCGTCGGGCATTTGAAGTCCGCCTTCGCCGGGGCGTAAAAATACAGCCTCGGTACCTTTACCAATATGACCCAAACCACGTGTGAAGATATTCAGGATTTCTCCCGGTTTTGGTCCGATCGGTTCTTCGGAGATAAACAGTGCTGTAGCGCCGTCACCCCAGAGATGTCCGCTTTTCTCGCAGCTTTCATCACTGTAAAAAGTATTGTGTTCCGAAGCAATCACCAAAGCACGTGTGGCCTTGCCCATTGCGAAATAACCTTCAACAACCTCAAGCGCATTCACAAGCGAAGAACATGCCGATGACACGTAAACAACCTGTGCCTCCTGGATTCCAAACTCGCGCTGAACGCAATGACCAATTGTAGCAACCGTGTCGTAAGGAGTATAAGAAGCACCCACAATTAAATCGACCTCTTTGATATCAAAAGGCAAATCCTTCAATCCCCGCCTGACCGCTTCGATCGCCATTGTATTCGTCGTCTCGCCCTTGGCAGCTTTCGACCGGGTCCGGATACCAGTACGGTCGAATATCCATTCGTCATCAAGACCGTTCAGATTTTTAAAGTATTCGTTAGGAACACGCTGCTCCGGAACGTAATGCGAAATTGTATTAATAAACATTCTCATATCAGTTAATCAATAATTTAAGCGGAGACTTTAATTCCCCGAAATAATATTTTCTGCCAGAGTTCAAGTGTCTCACGGCAAGGTTTCCCAAAATTGTCAAGTATAAACTGCTGTTCAAGCCCTTTTAGGGTGGTGAGGGCAAGGACGGCTGTGTTTTCGTAGTCGTCAACCAGGAATATTCCCAATTGAGTCCCTTCCTGAAGTGTAGTAATAAAGCACTCCTTTTCGTGCACATCGATTACTTTGCGAAAGTTCTCGACTTTTTCACTTCTTTTCAGGAATTCCATCCTTAATATGCGGTCTTTTCGGATCAGGTTTTCGATTGTTTTCATGTGATTGACCATGAACCGGGCAATCTTCTTCTCGGGTGATATCTTCATACCGGCAACCCGGTTGAGTTGTTTGAGAATAACATCAATTTCGCGATTAATAACTTCAAGATAAAGCTCTTCGCGCGTTTTAAAATAAGTGTAAATCGTCCTTCTTCCGAGTCCTGATGCCTTGGCGACATCGTCCATCGTCGTATTATCGGCCCCTCTGTGGGCAAATATAATCCGGGCTACGGTAAGAATAGTATGACGGGTTGTGTCTCTCAAAATAAAATAAATTGCACAAAAACAAATTGCGTGTGCAAAAGTAACCCTTTTTTAATACGCTGAACGGATTTTAAAATTTGTTAACTTTTAAAATCCGCCGATCTGATTCCACCACGCTTTGCCCTTCCACTCCGATTGAATACCCTCGTTAAAATGAATATCTTTCAGCGTAAACCGGACAAGACTTAGATCTTCGGCAGAAGCTTCGGCATAACCCGATTGAGTTTCGTGTACCCTTACTGCATGTAATTTCACATTTCCCTCGCCATTGACCAACATCGTTTTTGAAATGATAAGGTTGATAACGAAATAAAACAGAAGCGCATATCCCTCAGCAGAAGGTGATACGGGGATTTCGGCAACGCGGGTATTGATCCTGTAAATTGCCTCTTTCACCTCATCGGCTTCCTTTTCCCACAAAGTATACGAGTGATCAAAACTATGGATGAACTCGGCCGCATTGTTAAGAAGCACAAAATCCATCACCATAAAACCATTGTCAAGCTGATCGGATTTCAGGAACACTTCTACCTCATACGAATGACCGTGAATGTTTTCACGACAACGTTTCGACGTGCAGTTTCGGACGATATGAGCTCCTTCGAAACGGAATTTTTTTCTGATGATCATCGTTTATAAAAATTTTGTCAACAAATACAAAGGTACTATCCAGGCGACAGAAATCGTTATGAGTCGTTGCGAAACAATAAGACTGTATAAAAAGTAATCTTTTACTGCTATGTAAACGCTACTTTTTTTCAATCGTTAAGCGATCCTGTGCCATCCTGTTATTAAACTGCTGCATGATCGCCTTAAACAGGTTTTGCTCCGTTTCGGGATGGATGCTGCCCAGCATATTTTTACGCAGGTACGGATCTTCTTTCCGGTTATATATGCCGGTCAGCTTATTTTCCGTGAAATACAACGCATGATCTCCGATCAGAAATTGATACGTATCTTCAAGGTAATTAATCACAAATCGCTGTGCCGACGGATCGAACAGATTGTTTCCAAATGCCACATAAGGTTTTGAATAATTGAGATACCCAAGAATGGTGGGCATAATATCAATCTGCTGTGCCAATGAATCATCAGTTCCGGTAAGGCTGCCGTCGCCTTTGAAAAAGATAAGTGGTGCGGCATAATAGTTAACCGCAGTTTTATACTCCTTGAAATCCGACTCCGAACAATGGTCAGAGGTGATCACAAACAGCGTGTTTTTAAACCACGGCATTTTTGAAGCTTTGGCAAAGAATTCTTTAAGCGCCAAATCTGTATAGCGAATGCACTTCTGAAGCGGGATATGCGATTCCGGAAATCGCGTTACGTATTTTTCCGGGACTTTAAACGGATGGTGCGATGAAACCGAGAAGATCGTTGTAAAAAAAGGCTCTTTCATTTGATTCATTTCATCGGCAAAGAATTGAAAGAAAGGCTCGTCCCAGATTCCCCAAACCCCGTCAAACCCCTCATCATTTGCATATTCATTCTTGCCGACATACCTATGGTAACCGGCAATTTTTGTAAACGCATCAAAGCCCATCGATCCATTGGGAGCGCCATGAAAAAATGAAGTCTCGTAACCCTCTTTCGACAAAAGACTTGCAATGCTGTTGATCCGGTTGCCCGACCGCTCCGAAATCACATACGGCAAAACTAACGCGGGGATACTTGCGGTAACTGATGGTATGGCATCGATCGATTTACGTCCGTTTGCAAAGGCATTCGTAAATACGAAACTCTTAGTGATCAACGAATCAAGAAATGGTGTATATCCTTTGTATTGTCCATTATCAAGCCCTTTATTCAGCGAACCTACAAATTCGCGACTGAAACTTTCGAGAATAATCACAACGACATTGTTCTTTTTCATCGGTTCAGTCGAAACAGGAACCCTTACCGGTGAATAAATGCGGTTCAACTCCTCTTCGGAACTAAAATAATTCTTTACCTCAAACGCTTTTTTTCCCCAGGTTCTCAGGATGCAGAAGGGCGTATTCAATACGAGCGACATCTCTTCGGTTGAATTGACATATTTCCCCGCGTTATTCATATTGATGGGCCGTGTACTTGGCATATACCCGCCGCGCATTCCAACCACACTTAACCCGGCAAACAATGCCAGGGCGAGCAGTGAAAGCACACCATATTTCCAGCTGTTCACCTTGAAGGTGGGGCGTGGTTTAAGCAGGGAGTAAAGCCGTGCAAGCACAATAAGCGTAACAATCCATATCAACGCGATGTACCAGAAGTCATAGAAAAACCGGACGATCAGCCTGTAATTCCCGGCATCGTAACCTGCCACATCGAACATGCTGGCAGTGGTTCTTTTCAGGATAAAGCGATAGTATATAATGTCGATATAATTGAATGCAAGCGCCGTACCATTAAAAATCATAAATACCCATTTCAACATTATTTGGTACCATTCCTTAAATTTAAAAGGAAGCGGCAGCAGGAAAAGCAGGAAGTAGATGACATTAATATACAAGACAGCGCTTACATCGAACATCACCCCGCCACGCATAATCCGCATAAAAGAGAAGAAATCGACATTGGGGAACATCGTAGTATTGAAAAGGTAAAAGATGATACGCCCTGCGGAATACAGAAACATCACAACGATAAACCGGTAAACCATTACGAGATACTCGTTGGCCGGGCGCTTATTACTGGAGGAACTGAAAAGATTCATACAATTACGAAATTGAGCTTGCAAAATTAACACCTTATTTGATTTCAAACAGCCATTTGACATGTATTAAACAAAACAAATGAACTATTAGTTTCCGGTACGGAATGATCAACAAACTGCCTAAAAAGAAAGAGCCTACATCTGTTTTCAGCCCCATCAAGCGTTTGCTTCCAAAAAATAGGGGGGATTAAAACGACTTTCAGACAATGCAGGTAAGGTTTTTTTATTTCACTATTTTCAGGTTCGTTTATCTTCTCCGCCAACACCTGTTCTCAAAATCATTACACCTGTCAATTTGTTGATAATTATTTACCAAATTAAGTTGAATACTCCTTTTTTATGTTGACTTTTGATCTAAATATTAAAAGAAACAATATAGGAATAAACACAACTGTTTGAATGTATTGAAGTGTTGCGTAATAATAAAGTATAAACCGTGATAACAAGAGCAAATTCCACCAAAACTTACTAAATGAATCAAGCTGAATTACCAAAATTTCATGAAACCTTTAGCCCAATACTTGACATATTAAGTGATGGTGGAATAATACATCATCGAGAATTACTTAAAAAAGTCATTGACAAATATTATTCGGATCTACCAAAGGAATTGTTAGAACAAAAAACTAAAAGTGGTGAGTTCCTGATTTTGAACAGGGTAGCATGGGGAAAGTCCTACCTTAAAAAAGGAGGGTATATAATTTATCCCGAAAGAGGTATGGTTCAAATTACCGAGAAAGGAAAGAAATCAGTTAACGAAACTTTGCAACTAAAGGAGATTGAGGGAGAATCAAATTTTTTAGATTTCTACGCAGATGAAAAAACTAAAGGAATTCCAATAAATACTGAAATTAAAAACTCATCTCCTCAAGACTTGATTGATACCGGTTTTTCAGCAATAGAATCACATGTTAAGAATGAATTGCTAGAGAAATTAAAGTCGATTGATCCTTACTATTTTGAAAAAGTCATATTGCGATTATTAAAAAAAATGGGGTATGGCGATTTTATTGAGACTCCAAAATCAGGTGATGGAGGTATAGATGGTATAATAAACGAAGACAAACTAGGCTTGGATAAAATCTACATCCAGGCAAAAAGGTATGGTGAAAACAAAATCCATGAAAAGGATATTAGGAACTTTATTGGAGCAATGAGTGGCGATACCAATAAAGGTGTTTTTGTAACAACGTCTGACTTTGATAAAGGAGCGCATCAAAAAGCTCATGATGCTCATCATACAATCATTTTAATTGACGGGAAAAAGTTAGTTGATTTAATGCATCAATACAATGTTGGTATCCAAATAAAGGCAACTTATGAGGTTAAAGAATTAGATGAAGACTTTTTCGAAGGAGAATAGAATTTACGGGTAAGTTTTTGATTGACTGTGCCAATTTCATAAACAATGGATATAGAAAATAAAAAAGAAGCAGCACGAAAGAAGTCTCTTGGAGAATTAGGAGAACTATTTGCAATAAAAGCATTGGTAGATAACAAATTCGACAGGATCAGAAATTTAAACGACAATTTAATGAACGAAACATTTGCCGATATCGAATGTGAAAAAGAGGGACTAAAATATATCATTAGTGTAAAAGCCCGAAACAAATACCAGAAAAGCGGCAAACTAAACACAAGATACAATCTTGGAGGAAACGTTTATGAAAAAGCGCTATCTGCTGAGAAAAAATATAATGCTTCTGCCTATTGGATGGCAATACAATTTGACCAAAAGTCATTTTCAATATATTTTGGCCCTTTAAATTCTTTAAATGGAAGCAAAGCAATTCCAGTTGATAAATGTGAAAAAGGACTAATCGGAGAGACTTGGGAACACAACAAACGGCATTATATTGATTTTGAATACTATACAAATCAGAAAGAAAAAATTCCAATCCTTGGCAAGGACATATAATACATTAATCGATAGTAACAGTAAAATGGCAGAGCAATGACAGAACAGATAATAAAAACAACTGGGAAAGACATAGCCCATTCACTTATAAAAGGAGGACTTGGAGAAATTCCGGTTATTGGTTCATTAGCTGCAGAGATATTTGGATTAATTGTAACACCGCCTCTTGAAAAAAGAAGAGCCGAGTGGATGAATGAAATTGCTGAAAAGCTTAAAGAATTGGAGATTAGAAGTGTAATTGACTTTCAAGAATTACAGAACAACGAACAATTTATCGACGTGGTTCTTCAAGCGACAACTTATGCATTAAAGACAAGTGAGAAAGAGAAAATTAAAGCATTCAGAAATGCAATCCTAAACACTGCTACCGGTGACTCCCCTGACAAAACAGTCAGTCAAATATTTCTAAATCAATTAGACAGGTTTACGGTTTGGCATATAAAAATTCTAATTTTTATTGATAGTCCAAGACAATGGTTCAAAAAATTTAACAAGATACCGCCAAGCTATATGATGGGAAGTATTTCGTCAGTTTTGGAGGAAGCATATCCAGAACTAAAAAATCAAGACGCATTTGTAGATATAATTTGGAATGACCTTATGACCGCTGGTTTACACAAAACCAGCGGTTTGAATTCAATGATGTCAGGTGATGGAGTTTTAAGCGATAGGACAACAGCTTTAGGAAAAGAATTTATTGCATTTATTACAAAAGAAGATGAATAGTCTACTTTCGCAAAACAAGCTAACCACTCGCAGAGTTTAGATGCTTCGTTTACAGAAAATGAAGTGCAGGTCTATGAAGGCTGTTTATAGGGAAAGTCCCAACGGGTAGGCTAATACCTTAATATGAAAAATGATGACGCATGTTTAAAGTGATTTACAAAATAACATACCCAAACGGAAAAATTTACATAGGCAAAGACCTTGTTGATACTATAAATTACTTTGGAAGTGCTGCCAGCAAATTGATTGAAAAGGATTTCACAAGGGAGGAAAGACGCAATTTCACAGTAAAAAAAGAAATACTATTTGAAGCTGAAAATTTAAATGACAAAGAAATCAATAAAATGGAAGTTGAGTTCATTCGAAAATATCAATCGAACAATCCTGCTATAGGATACAATCAGTGGCCAAAATTCAAAGCACAGCTAAACAGAATAGTTGATGAATCTTAAACATCAAAACATTAATATAGACACTGAACATCCTTTTGCAAATTGTATACTGCGCCGTGAACAATATGCGACAATATTAACCTCATTGGTTCGCAGTTATGCCGTTATTCAGGAGATTTCGAACAGCAATTTTGTGAGAGCAGTAACAATTTTCGATTAGTCGGTTGAATCCTGCAAGCTTGATCCAATGAAAAAACCGCTCCATTTTAAAGGGCGGCTCTTTTTATAACCACATTTACAACGATATAGATTTTTATTTCCAGTATTTCAAATCCAACGCATACTACTTCAGGCATTGAGTTCAAATACGACAATTGGTGAGAATTTCCGAAACATTTTTACGACTAAGAATGCTGTTTGAAATTCTATTTAATAAATATTTTCAGGGAGTAGGTTTCATTGGAGGCACTTTTAATCCGGCTTCCTTTGCTTCGCTTATTCCAATTGCAATGGCTTGTTTTCTGTTTTTCACTTTGCCACCAATGCCATCTTTACCCGATTTTAAAGTTCCATCTTTAAATTCGTGCATTACTTCCTCAATTTTTTCCTGTGCTTTTTTTGAATACTTTGCCATATCTTTATATTGAATTTGTTTTATAATCAGTACTATAACGTTTGGTATGGGTAATTTGAATTGTGATGATTGCGACTGGCAATTAGTAGCGGGTCCCGATATTCGGGAGCAAACTCGCTTACTAAAAAAATCAGGAGTCATCCTAATTTTTAAAGAATCAGGGTCAAATAGTTAGCACTATCCTGCCAGTTTCAAGTAGCCAATAGCCAACTGCTCATCACATCAATCATTTGAAAGCAATTTGCAAAATTTACCCATGCAATCCGTTACAGAGCCATATTATTGCTATTCAGGGATGTTTAATAATTTGCAAACGTCCTTGTATGACATACTTCTGAAATCCTGCGCACTTTTGTTATTAAGTTTTGCTGATTTTAATGTAGGTATGGTACCTGGAATTGCAATGAACCGAAATTTATTTCCTGTTGTCGCCGGTTCAGAAACCATATCGGATGTAAACTCTATCGATTCATATTCGTGAATTAAGAAACTCCAGTTTGCACCAACGGCATATGCGGGTAAAGGTCTGACTGATGTCCCCTCATAGATATCACCCGACAGCCATACGTAAGCCAGTACAACGCCATTCTCGACTATATCCGTTGTTAAATCTGGAGCCTTCACATCGAAATACCAATCGCCCGAAGCACCTAACCAGGCAGATGGAGTTACCCAGTCGGAATAATAGACCGTTGCATTTTGTCCGTCGAGTCCGGCCGGACCCGCGTCTTTACTACATCCCGTAAAGACGAGCGTTGAAAAAGCTGCAAATAAAAATAAAATAGTAATCTTTGTTTTCATGTCGTACATAATTTGTTTTTTAAGGACCGCATGGAATCGAATCTCAGCGAAGCCAATAGCCATGCAAGATATTCATTTCAGTTTCTGACTTTTTAGTCATGACTATTTCAGGCTTCCAGCCTTTTCTTTCCAATATTCCCCTGCGGCTTTTTCTAATTTCTCTAATCTTGTATAATAATCCGGGAACTCGTTTAAATGAGCCCAGGCAATTTTTCCTGTCATATTTTTGTCATTATTTGTAACATTCGTTTCCGGAAATTTTGTCCCATGTTCAAACTCAACATTTACTCCTTTGGTGAATTCTTCTAAATCTACCTTATTCCAATCGACGCCTAACGCTTCACCGATCTCTTTTGCATCCTTCGAATCTAATTTCTTCATTTTTAATTGCTTTTTGATTAAAAAACCTGACAATGGCGAATACTACCCTATCACCAAAAAGATGATGCCATTAACTTAATCTTACTAATTGCCGATTGCCGGATGTTCCGACTTGTATTTATTCAACATCAAACTCAGCGATTCGTAATATGTTTTTAAATTATCCAGCGTTACATCTGGATTTTCTTCATTGGGAATTGTCACCGGCATTTCTTCGATATATTTGGAAAGCTCGGGATATTGCTCATTTATTGTCAATGTAATTTTGAGGATCTTTGAATTCAAATCCGCCTCAGCGTCTTCGTTACTATAGGTCTTTTTAGGATTCTTTCCATTGAAAACCTGTTGAATATCTTTGTGACGCTTGTCTGTCTCTATCTTTAATGTCTTATTTTCTTTTGAATGATTTTCCATTTTATTCGCGCTTCGTGTTATTTCAATTAAAATTTTTCTACGGTAATTGATTCTTTATCTATTCCCAGGTTCGATAATTGCTTTTGCACTGCCTCCATCATCGGTGGCGGCCCACACAAATAAAATTGCTGATTGAAATTGGAAATATTGGCTTTAAGAAAACCTTCGGTAATTTGCCCATGTGCATATTCACCTGGTTTTTCATCGGATAGAATATTGATGAAATTTTCACCTAACAAACTTTTAAACTCCTGTCCGAGAATGATGTCTTCTTTCGTTTTGTTTGCAAAGATGAGTTTATTGTCACCAACCTTATTCTTAGATTGAAGATACCTGAAGATGGAAATAAATGGAGTGACTCCTGCACCTCCGGCAATAAATACACCCTCTCCCTTGTACGAGATTGCTCCAAAAACTTCATGCAAAATTAATTCATCATTCTTTTTGAGTAGCAGAAGTTCGTTCGTAACACCTTTGTGCGTGGGATATGTTTTGATGGTAAACTGTAGGAAATCATCATCCGGTAGAGAGGTAAATGTAAACGGTCCTTTTTTATCCTTCCAGCCATACTTATTGATTGCCACCTCAGTGGCTTGTCCGGGAATGAAATCGTAATGCAAAGGTTTCTCAACAACAATTTGCAGCACATCATGCGTAATGTGCTGAATTGATTTTATTTTTACCAGGTATTTTTCCATCGCATTTGAATTATTTTCTAAATCAATTTATTTACAGAACTCTCAAAAAACAAAGTTGAGCATCATAGGTCTGGAATGCGTTACACAATTCTTGTAAATAGTTATATCATTCTCACATTCGGTACCAGCTTGAGCCAACGAAAAGAGCCACCCCATTAACGGAGCGGCTCTTAGAATTATATGACCTACAAATTACTTTTCGAAGCGGGCTTCTATTGCAGTAACCTGGTTTGCAAGTTCTTTTGGAAGATGAGCACCAAAGGTGGCATATTGTTCGCGAACAAGATCAAGTTCGTCTTTCCACTGATCTTTGTCAACGGTAAGCAACTCAGCCATGTTTTCTTCAACACCGTCTAACCCTGTTGTGTTGATCGAACCTAACTGAGGCACGTAACCAATCGGAGTTTCGTCAGCAGCTGCTGTTCCGGCAACACGTTCGAAAACCCATTGCAGTACACGAATGTTGTCACCATATCCCGGCCAAAGGAATTTTCCATCAGCACTTTTGCGGAACCAGTTAACATTGAAAATCTTGGGAAGTTTTGCTTTGTCAGGAGCATTTTCGCCAATTGATACCCAATGGCCAAAATAGTCACCCATGTTGTAACCACAGAATGGTAACATGGCAAACGGGTCGCGACGTACACCGGCTTTTAAGCCGATAGCGGCAGCCGTAACTTCAGAACCGACAATTGATCCCATGAACACACCATGATTCCAGTCGAATGACTGGTAAACCAATGGCACAGTTCCAGGACGACGTCCGCCGAAGAGGATCGCAGCGATTGGAACACCTGTTGGATTTTCCCAGTCTTTGTCAATGCAAGGACACTGGAAAGCAGGAGCCGAAAAACGGGCGTTAGGATGTGCAGCGGGTTTGCAACTTGCTTTATTGTAAACTTCGTTTGTCCATGTAATTGTTCCTTCAGGAGCATCATAACCAATACCTTCCCACCAGATGTCGCCATCAGGTGTTAAACCTGTATTTGTGAAAATGGTGTTTGCCTTAGCAGATAACATGGCATTTTGGTTGGTATCCATTGAAGTAAACGGAGCAACACCAAAAAATCCGGCTTCGGGATTGATCGCATATAGCTGACCATCTTTACCGAATTTCATCCATGCGATATCGTCACCAACTGTTTCAACTTTCCATCCCGGAATATTGGGAACAAGCATGGCGAGGTTTGTTTTTCCGCAGGCGCTTGGGAAAGCAGCCGCAATATATTTTTTAACTCCCTTAGGATTTGTGATACCCATGATAAGCATATGCTCAGCCAGCCATCCCTGACGTTTCGCCATATTCGATGCAATACGAAGTGCAAAACATTTCTTTCCAAGCAATGCGTTGCCACCGTAACCGCTACCATAAGATAAGATCTCGTTGGTATCGGGGAAGTGACAGATATATTTGTCTTTAATCGGAGCGCAAGGCCATTTTACATCTTCCTGTCCTGGTTCGAGGGGAGCTCCGACCGAGTGAATGCAAGGAACAAATTCGCCGTTTCCAAGAACATCGAGAACAGCTTTTCCCATGCGGGTCATAATCTTCATATTAGCCACAACATAAGGAGAATCGGTGATCTCAATACCAATGTGAGCAATATCGGAACCAAGTGGTCCCATGCTGAAAGGAATCACGTACATCGTACGGCCTTTCATACATCCTTTGAAAAAACCTTTCAGGGTAGCCTTCATCTCAACCGGATCAGCCCAGTTGTTAGTTGGACCTGCATCCTCTTTCTTTGCAGAACAGATGTAAGTTCTGTTTTCAACACGTGCTACATCACTTGGATCAGACTGAAAATAGTAGCTCCCCGGACGTTTTTTTTCATCCAGTTTAACAGCCATTCCACTGGCTACCATTTCACCAAGAAGACGATTGTTTTCTTCTTCTGAACCGTCGCACCAATAAACTTTTTCAGGCGTACAAAGCTCTGCCCACTCGTTTACCCAACTGATTAATTTCTGATTACTAGTCATTAAAATTGCGATTTTTTGATAAATGATTACTTAATTTAAATTCTACTTCAAGCAGTAGTAAATCTATTTTTGTTCGGAATAATCTTTGCAGGCCAGGTAAATATTCTCAATCAGTTCCTGTATTTTCGATTGCGGAACAGCCGAGAATGCCAGCCGGATCAGGTTTTCGAAAACAATGACGCCGGTACTGTATTTGTCGAGAAGAATTTTCCGGATCGCTTCAGCATTCAACCGATCATTCAGTTCAACACACATGAAGTAACCCGAATTAAAAGGCAAAGCCGTAAAACATTCAAGGTATTTTGGATCAGCAAGAACCTGCTGAACGGTCAGAAACCGCGATTTAAGGGTAGTAAATTTCTCTTTTTTATCAGCCTGATAAGCGTCAGAAAAATAAGCCTGGTATAACAACGACTGCGAAAGATTGCTCACATTCGATATATTACCCCTCACAGCGCCAGCCGTTTTATTTTCGAGCGCTTCGTAAAGTTCAGGCGTACCGTTCTTCACACCAAACGAGATAAATCCAACCCTGAATCCCCAAACGTAGTCCTCTTTGGTTGGTCCGTCAAGTTTAACGGCCAGAACCTTTTCGTTTAAGTTGCAAAGCTGCGTAAAGATCGATTCTGTGTAAACATCCTTTTCATACACCAATCCGAAATAAGCATCATCTATAATTGCCACAACATTTTTACCGTGATCAGCCTGTTTCTGAATCGCATCTGTAATCAGATTTATTTCAGAAACGAGCGGTGTATATCCGGTGGGATTATTGGGGAAGTTCAGCAAAAGGACGATTTTGCCCTCAATACGATCGAGTGTTTCAGTGAATCCTTCGATGTTGAAACCACCGTTTTTGAATAGCGGAAATGTTACCACTTTACCCAAATAAGCGTTTTCGAAAATCAGTGAATAATTTTCCCAGTATAAATCGGGAATTACGACGGTATCGCCCTCATCGACAAATAAATAACCCGCCATGCTGATTCCGTGCGTCAATCCGCTTGTAACAATCGGACAACTGATAGGTATGGTTCCGAGTGAGGGATTCTTCTGGTAAATAAATTCTTTCCAGCAGTCGCGCAAATCTTTTTTTCCAAAACTGGGGGCATATGGGTAAACCGATCCAAGTGGAAGTTTGATCAGTTTGTCAAATTCTGACAGGTGCATTGAAGTACCATCATCCTCGATAGCCTCACCGATTGTAGCATTAATGTTTTTCCCTTTGGCCTGCCCCGACTGAGACAAAATTCCAAGTTTAGGGAAAAAGATATTTTTGCCTCTTTCAGATAATAGTTCGAGAACGTTTTTATTCAGTTTTTGAATGGTTTCATTCAAGTTGATTGCTTGTGGATCCATTAAGTACTGTTTAATTTAATTAATTGCTACTTAATCACAAAAATATTCAATTCTCCTGATAAATTGAAACATCCATATTGGAAAACCTCAAAACTTAACAATGAATTGATATAGGAAAAGAAACAAGATTGATAATCAAATGTTTGGGGGAGTGATTATCCATAAAACTTTTGCCGAAGAGGAATGAATATTTTTCAAAGCATGTGAAATAGTGGAGTTAAAATAGAAATTATCCCCTTTTTCGAGAATATACTGCGAATTGTCGAGTGTAATCATCAGTTTTCCTTCGAGGACATAAATAAACTCCTGTCCGGGATGGTTTAACATGATTTCAGACGAATCGGAGTTCTCAACAAATTTCAGGATGTAAGGCTCCATCTGCTTGCTGTTCTCGTGGTGCGAGAGGAGAAAAAGGCTGGTTCCGCTTGAATTTACTTTCACAAATTTAATGTCACCGGCTTTGATTAATGGGTTTTTGGTCAGCGATTCATGCTCGCCAATCAATTCACCGACAGTTGTATATAAACTATTGGCAATGCTTTTAAGGGTGACAATTGAAGGAAATGCTTTTGAGTTTTCTATTTGGGAAAGAGCACTGGCACTAATTCCGACTTTTTTCGAGAGATCGCTGAGCGGTAAGCTAAGCATCTCTCTTTTACGTTTAATTCTCTCTCCCAACCGATTCATTTGTACGTTCTTAAATTTTAAACTGAATAACTTGCATTAAAGAATGTAAAGTTAATCCATTTTCGGGTTTACGTACCTTGCCACTTAAAAACTTAAGTAATACTTAACAAACAGTAGAAATAACAAAAGGACATGTAACCAAGTTGATTACAAATGTCCTTTTGTTGTAAATACATGATCTACCAGTACTGAGTCAACTAACCTTATGACCTTGGATGAAATTTATTAACCGTATCTTTTAGATATTCTTTATCTAAATGGGTATAAATCTCGGTTGTAAGAATTGATTCGTGACCAAGCATTTCCTGCACGGTTCTTAAATCGGCACCACCCTGTACAAGAGCAGATGCAAATGAATGCCTAAAAGTATGAGGACTGATATTCTTTTCCAGTTTGATTTTGTCGGCAAGATTTTTTATGATGGTGAAAATCATAACCCTGCTCAATTTTTTTCCTCTTCTGTTTAAGAATACGATGTTCTCGAACCCTTTTTCAATCGTCAGTTTCTTGCGGGAGTTAATCAGATATTTTTTGATATCCTCAATAGCTCGTTTGCTGATAGGAACCAGACGTTCGCGCTCGCCTTTTCCGGCAATTCTAAGAAATTCCTGCTCAAAATGAAGATTTGAAAGCTTAAGATCAACAAGTTCAGAAACTCTTAATCCACAGCTGTAGAGTGTCTCAAGAATTGCCTTGTTGCGAAGTCCTTCTGCTTTTGAATCGTCGATGGCCTCAATCAACCGGTTGATTTCATCATCTGTTAGAATCTCAGGTAGCTTGCGGCCTATCCTTGGAGATTCTACAAGTGTTGTAGGATCGTTTTCTACTGCTTCTTCAATCAACAGAAACTTGTAGAATGATTTAATCCCAGAAATCGTTCTGGCTTGTGTACGGGGACTTATCCCCTTCTGGTTCATCCACTCAACAAATTTTCTTAATTGAGCCAATTTGACCGTTTCCGGTGTTAGGTTTGGATAAAACTCCTCAACAAACGAGATAAGTTTGTTGATGTCATTCACATACGCACTTACTGAGTTTGGAGAAAGCGATTTCTCTATCCTCAAAAATGTTTCATACCCCTTTTTGCTTTCTAACCAATTCATAATACTTCGTTTTAAATTTAAAGATGAAACAATTTAGCTAATCTTATTATATATTACAAAGAACAAACGTAAATATGAAAAAGTTGTTTCATTTTTTCGTTAATTGCACACGATAAATATACAAAATATTTTACTTTGATGAAAATTATTATTGTAAATGGCCCAAATTTAAATTTATTGGGGGTCAGGGAAAAAAGCATTTATGGAAGTAGTTCATTTACAAATTATTATGAAATTCTGACTTCCCGCTATCCAGACATAGAATTTAATTATTTCCAATCAAATGTCGAAGGTGAACTTATAAATTACCTTCAGGACGTCGGATTTTCTGCGCACGGCATCGTATTTAATGCAGGAGCATACACACATACGTCTGTTGCAATACGCGATACGATCGCCGCCATCACCACCCCTGTCGTTGAAGTTCACATCTCTAACATCCTTACAAGGGAAAATTTCAGACACGAATCGATCATCGGACCGGTGTGTAAAGGGAGCATTATGGGATTTGGACTCGATTCCTACAGACTCGGTGTTGAGAGCTTTCTGGCTCCGGAATAATGTAATATGAGGTTGGGCATGATTAACAATTCGTTAATTAATCGGTCACATCAGGTACCGGTTGATAAGCTTGGGTGTGCACATATTCAAATATTTGTGCTATATTTGACCAAATGGTATTCCGGCACGATACAAGAGGAGCAATCTTCTGTGTCCTTAAATTGGACTACCTTCGCATCCAAATAGAAATTTAATATTGTTGATCATGAATACAATGAAGCACACTAAGATAGTGGCTACAATCTCAGATAAGCGCTGCGATGTAGCGTTTTTACAGGCGCTGTTTGATGCCGGAATGAACGTAGTTCGGATAAATACCGCACACCAAACGCCTGAAACTGCGCTGAAAATTGTCGATAATGTCAGGAGTGTTTGCGATTGTATTGCGATTCTTCTTGATACAAAAGGACCTGAAATCAGAACCAAAAATATTGCAAATCCCATTAAAGTGAAAGCTGGAGACAAACTTCTGGTAAAAGGTGGGGATGAACAATCGTCAGATGGCTTATTAATTGTTGATTATGCCGAATTTGCAGAACATGTTCCCGTCGGAAGTTCCATGTTAATCGATGATGGCGAACTCGAATTAAAAATCACCGCGAAAGTTGGCGATGCCCTTGAAGTTATTGTTTGCAACGATGGAGAGATTAAGAACAAGAAAAGCATTAATACGCCAGGTGTCTCTTTCTCACTGCCTCCGATTACCGAAAAAGATAAAATGTTCATCGAATGGGCAGCTGATCATGATATTGATTTTGTAGCTCACTCTTTCGTTCGCAATAAAGAAGATGTTTTGGCTGTTCAGAAGATTCTGGATGCAAAAGAGAGCCGAATAAAAATTATCTCCAAAATCGAGAATACCGACGGGGTTAACAATATCGACGAAATTCTTGATTACTCATATGGAATCATGGTTGCAAGGGGTGATCTTGGTATTGAAATCGCGGCAGAGAAGATTCCGGCAATACAGCGGAGACTAATCAGAAAGTGTGTTGAACGAAAAAAACCGGTAATTGTTGCGACTCAAATGTTGCACACAATGATCAATAGTCCGCGGCCAACAAGAGCCGAAGTAAGCGATGTTGCCAACGCAATATTCGATCGGACCGATGCTATTATGTTATCCGGAGAGACTGCCTACGGTCAGTATCCTATTGAAGCTGTCGCCCTGATGACACGTGTAGCAGTCGAAATTGAATCGAGTAAAGATAAAAGGAATGACTTGCCTGTTCCACGTCTCGACAATGAAGTCTCTGCATTCTTAGCAGAAGCAGCTGTGATGGCCGCGAATGAATTAAATGTAGCTGCAATTGTAACCGATACACTGACTGGTAAAATCGCACGTTATATCTCAGCTTTTAGAAGTCCGCGACCTGTATATGCAAAGTGTCACGATGGTCGTGTCAAACGCGAACTGGCTCTTTCATACGGCGTTCATGCCAGCCAGATCGTCTCGAAAAAGAATAAACACAAATTAGTTGAATCGTCATTGCTTGACCTTGAAGCACGCGGAAAAATTACCGAAAACGATACGGTTGTCTATGTAGGCGGGAATTTCGGAGTTGGCGGCGGAACATCGTTTATAGAGATTGCCTCTGTTGCCAGAATGACAAAAGAGAAAAAAGATAGCAAACACATCACAAACGAAATTTAGAACATTCGGTTACAGTTGTTCTAAAACAGGAAGATTAAAAACCATGGGTTAAAGGACTTAGTTCTTTAACCCTTTCTTTTGACAGAATTTTTGTCAGGTATTTTTTATTTTACGATTTGCCGGAGCAACGGGGCAACCCGAGCACGAACTGCCACAGCCGTTACAATCAGCTGATTTATTGAATGACTTTAACGATTTTGACGCTTTAAGCGCCAAAAGAATAACAGCAACAATTACGACAATCCAAGTTAGAATTTCTTGCATAGCTAATGAAGATTAAGGGTGCGCAATAAAGAGTAAAGCTATATTATAAGTAAAAAAGGCGGCAATCCATGCAAAGGCAGTGGTGTAAAAGACGGTAAACAAAGCCCATTTCAAACTTCCCGACTCCCGTTTTATTGTAGCAATAACCGCAATGCATGGGAAATAGAGCAGTACAAAAACAAGAAAAGAAAGTGCAACAGCCTGATTAAAAATCTTCTCCCCTATTTTGGGTCCCGAAAAATAGACTTCCGATTGTAATATTTCAGGTAACAATTCCCTGCTTTTCTGATCATCTTTCCCGGTCTCATAAAGGACACCCATTGTACTCACTACAATCTCTTTTGCCGGAATCCCGGCAACAAGACAAATACCCATGCGCCAATCAAAGCCCAACGGCCTGATCAATGGCTCAATAGTACGTCCTATCATTCCAAGATAAGAGTTTTCGATCTGCGACTGTACATGCCAGTCGTGAACATCATTGGGACCAGCTGTCACAGTTTTCAGATGAAGATTTTCCTCACTTCTTGGAAAATACTCGAGAGCCCAGATAATAACGACCGCCACAAGGATGGTACCTCCAATTTTTTTGAAATATTGACTTGCCTTGTCCCACATGTGAAGCATCGTATTTCGCAGAACCGGCATCCTGTAAGGAGGAAGCTCCATTACAAAAGGCGTTTCTTTCCGTTTAAAGATGGTTCGGTTTAAAATCTTGGCCATGACTATCGCCATTGAGATTCCAAGCAGGTATAAGCCCGTCAAAACCATGGCCGGGTAATCCTTAAAAAAGGCAGAAATCAGCACGATATACACCGGCAAACGGGCAGAGCACGACATAAACGGGATAATCAGCATCGTAAGCAAACGGTCACTGCGGTTTCGGATCGTGCGCGTTGCCATAATTGCCGGCACATTGCACCCGAATCCCATCACCATCGGGATAAAGGAACGCCCGTGCAGTCCGATTTTGTGCATCAGCTTATCCATAATAAATGCCGCACGCGCCATATATCCGGTATCTTCCATCAATGAAGTGAAGAAAAATAAGATCAGGATATTTGGCACAAAAACGATGATGCTTCCAAGCCCGTTGATGATCCCGTCGGTAAGCAGATCTTTAAACATCCCGGAAGGCATTGTCGCTTTAATGAAATCGGAAATAATTGTAACTCCTTCGCTGATCCAGTTCATGGGGTATGCGCCCAACCTGAAAGTTGCAAAAAAGGTAAGAAACATGAAGAACAAAAAAATTGGAAATCCAAATATCTTGTGCGTAACCAAATGATCAATCTTTCCGGTAATCGCATAACGCCATTGCACCCCCGGAACATATGTTTCTTTCAGCGCGCCGGCAATAAACCCGAATTTCGCATCGGTTATCAGGTGCGAACTCTCATCATTCAACCTGGATTTAAGTCGTGCTATCTCGCCCTGCGTGATCGTGCTGATCCGTTCATAGTTGGAAGATGTCTCAAGTACTTTCAATGCCTCCGGATCTTTGTCCAAAAGCCGGATGGTTAAATACCTGGACGAAAGGACTACGCCGCTTGGCTTATCTTTTTTAATCTCCTTTCGAATGATTTTTATCGATTTTTCGAGTTCTTCGCCATAGTTAATATGGATATGCCGAACGACAGGATTCCGATCTTCGTAGACTTCAATAATTTCATCAAACAACTTGTCGAGCCCCTCACCTTTGCTCGATATCGTGGGAATTATAGGAATACCAAGCAATTTGCCCAACTTATCACAATCAAGTTTTGCGCCGCCGGCAACCAGGTCATCATGCATATTCAGCGCAATCACAACCTTAATATCCATATCGATCAACTGCGTTGTAAGGAACATGTTCCTTTCGAGGTTGGTTGAATCGATTACATTCAGAACGATATCGGGGGCTTGTTCGACAATGTAATTGCGTGCGTACAACTCTTCAGGCGAAAATGTTGTTAAAGAATAGGTCCCGGGAAGGTCGACCAGTTTAAATGTATAACCATTCCGTTTAAAGGTGGCGATCTTAGCATCAACAGTTACACCGCTGTAATTACCAACATGCTCTTTCGAATTGGTAACGCGATTAAACAACGTCGTTTTACCGCAGTTAGGATTTCCGGCCAACGCCACATGAATTGTATTCCCGTTCTCACGCGCCGAAGTCTTCAGTTCCTCCATGTCGATGGTGCCATCAAAATCCGGCGTTGCAAGTTTCATTGCCGCTTCTGTGGTGATCACTTCGATCAGATCGGCTTCGGCACGGCGTAGTGAAACATTATATCCGAGTAATTGATATTCAACAGGATCGCGAAGAGGGGCATTTTTAAGTACAATGACCTCTTTCCCTGCAACAAATCCCATTTCTGAGATCCGGCGCCGAAATGATCCATGACCCAGGACTTTGGTTATTACAACTCGTTTATTTTCTTCAACTTCCGAAAGACGCACGCTAATTCTTATTAAGAATAATTAAAAATAACATGCAAATATATTGGAATTTTCCATTATTTGTGCCAATTTCCAAAAAAAACAAAATGTGATGCGATGGTCTCCAAAATCTGATTATCTTTGCACCGCTTTCAAGCAAAAAAATGGCCCCGTAGCTTAATTGGATAGAGCATTTGACTACGGATCAGAAGGTTGGGGGTTCGAGTCTCTCCGGGGTCACAGATTGAAAATCAGGCGTTTACAAAGGTTTTGTAAACGTCTTTTTTTTGTGCGTGTGCACACAATTTGCACACAAACGTATAAATTGACTCCAAAAATCGCACCCTTAATAATCTGTAAATCAATAATAAACAAATCATAAGCCATTTAAATTTAATATTTCAGAAGCACGCTGAAAAGCAATATGGTTGAAGCTCATTCTATCCTTAATAAATTCAGAAAAAATCATATCGCATTAATATTCAACAGATTTAATTCTATTTGTTGATGAATAAATCTTTCAAACAATGCTTTATTAAAATCGCTGTTTAGATGAGAAAATCCGGCTTTTTGCCGCGGCTTGCCCATGGAATCTCGCTATTCCACAAAATTGATTAAAAATTGGGACTTGTCGTGTTGCACCCTTCCATCAAGGAAATTGCAAAGGCAATCTCAGAGAGAGAACATACTTGCAAAGATGAAGCTTACTCCTGTCTAGATTAGAAAAATAATAATAACCCTAATTTAAAATTATGAATTGGATCAAATTGTATATTTGAAGGTTAATAATTTTTCCTAAAACACGTTTTATATGCCTCGGAGGAAACAACTGAAAATATCCGCAATTGATTTGAATGTGTATGATTCATTGGTAATGGAACTTCAAAAAAATCCTGTTTTTAGCGACTGTGATTTCAGTACTCTTGAGATAATTGCACTTTCAAAAAAAACTCCACCCAGGATTATTGAGGAAAATCTGGATAAAGCTATCCGGAACCTTGAACGTCAAATCGCCTTTAATGGCACCGATAAAATACTTAATAAGAAAGGTCTTAGTAAAGCGATGGGTATCTCCCGACCTACACTGGATAAATGGTTTGAATATGGATTTATTTCAACTGAATTGACAACAAAATTTTGGGGAGGTTTTGAGCCATTTGAGTTAGGAATTGTCCTTAAACAACTGATAAAACTGAAAAAAAAACAATAATTTCTCTTGTCTGAAGATATAATACTATTTCGCAATCATTTCTATTCAAATTGGAATGCTTTAGCCTCTATTTCCGAAAAAATAATTTTTCAACCTTACTTTGAAACCCACTTTCCTCTATTCTGTACTAAACGGAAGGATTCTGTAAATGCAATTAATTATTTATCTCTTTACATAGAATTCACTTCGCATCATTTTCTACAGTTTACAATACAGAGTAAAGCCCTTAACATCTGCAATATATACAAACATATATCTACATTTGTAATCAATTCGGCGTTGAGCCGATCATGTTGATAGTGTATTTAGAACCTTAAAATGTGCGCAAAATGTCGACAATCATCGTAACCACCCCCGAGGAACTTAGAGCAATCGTAAACGAAGCGATCGCGGAATTTATGCCAAAAACCCAATTGAAGGAGACAAAATCCGACCGTATTTCTTTAGACACTGCTATCGAACTGCTTGCAGAGAATGGCTATCCTACCTCCAAGGCCAAAATCTATAAACTAACCTCCTCCGAAGAGATGCCACATCTCAAATATGGCAACAAACTGGTATTCTCTCGAAAAGAGCTTTTGCAATGGGCTTTGAGCCAAACAAAGCGAATTGGTAATCACTCCGAAATAGCATTAACACTCGCCAGAAGTGCCAGACGAAAGAGATAGTTGTAGATTAATAAAAGGGAACGCTGGCTTCATAAATCCCCAGACCTACCCTTCTTTCAATGCAAACTTGAATCCATAATATATAGTAAAATTACATCTGTCTTGAGCAGAAAAAAATTATGCGCTTTTCATAAAATAAATTTGCAAGTAATCATTCTGGCCCGATAATTGTCGATATTTTAATGTTAGGTTAGTTAGTTTGGTTAGTTTTAGTAAAAGGATGAAGCCGCCCGGTTTCATCCTTTTCAATGAAATAGCACCTGTAAGCGACCACAAAAAAAGCCCTGATTAACAAGGCTCTTTTCTGATTTAAAACGGTAAATCATCCTTTTCATCAGCGGCAGGAACTTTTTCGGACTTTTTTGCTGGTTTACGGGAAGATTCCTTATCCTTACTTTTGGATTTTGGCGCTTCACTTTCTTCTTTCTGGTTTACATAAACAGTGTAGTCACGTCCGAAATTATCCGGAGTTTTCATTTTTGCGACTTCGAAAGTGACATACTGTGTGCCATCATATTCGTAGGCAAATTTCTGAAGATCTTCCAGTTTACAAGTGATCTTAACAATCTGTAATCCTGCAACTTGTTTTCCTTTTCCAATGTAGTTTTTTACGAAAGTTTTCATGACAGTAAAATTTAAGTTTAAAAATTATATGCAAGTGATCAGTGCAGCATGGAGGGGCAGTCAAGGAGGAACTGGAATACCGGACTGATCGCAGAGAGGGAGGATATGCCGGGAAAATCCTTGACTGAGGGAACCGGAACCCGGAATGATACACCAACTTAGCATAGAATTTCAAACAAATTCTGTCAGGAAGACTAACCGGGAAAATCAAGGAAAGGTAAATATACCGAATGCTCATTGAAAAAGATATGCAAACGCGATGATCTAAATTACGGCTGAAGAATTGAACATCATTGTCACAGAGTCGCTAAAACAACCCGATTAGTCCGAGCTATATTCTGTAAACCAGAGGTGAAAAGCCACCAAATGAAGGAAGGATGATTCACTGACCATTACCGAAAAAATCAAAAGGTCTGCTAATATGAAGGATGAACCATTAAAAAGGTAAAGTTGTTGATCAGGGCTTTCCAAAGTGGGGAGCGAATCTTCCAGCTGCCGAGGATCAAAAAAGGGGAAACCCCTTTCTTTTAATTTACCAGGCATACGGATTACCTGTACCATTAAAGACATCTTCATCAGCAGCACTTGCGAGAAACTGACGGTAAGGTGCATCACCACAATTGGTGCAAAACACTTCGCGTGATGATGGCCAGTAATAAATGGTGGCTCCCTTCGTAATTTTAGTTTTGCATTTGGAGCAACTCGAAGAGAATTTGGCACTGATCTGCCTTGGATCATTTGAGAATATAGTCATTTTATTTGCCTCTGCCTTGAGGTCTTATTTTGGCATCTGGCACGCCTGTTGAATGATTAAAATCGGGTGAGAACCGTAGGATATTGTTGTATTTATCTGAATTAAAATCTTTTAACAGTTTAATCCAGGCTGCTGTCAGGGTTATATTGGCAGAAAAGTTTAAAATAGTTTTGAAAAAAGTTCTGTCTTAAACCGTTGATTTACGGATGTATTTATGCAGATCCCTGATAAATATGTAATTGAGTTTTTCAAAACTTTTCTGGGAAGCTTCCAACTCTTCAAGAAATTCAAATTCAGTCATTGATTTTGCCCCCTGCCCGGGGGACTTATTTTGGCATCTGGCACGCCGTTGTAAATTATGTGAGATTAATTTTCAGAGTAAGCCTTCGTCAGCCATTGATAAAAACGAGTCAGTGGTCATAATCAGGTGATCCAGCAGCGGAATATCGAGAATCTTACCGGCTTCTTTGATTTGTCGGGTAATCTTCCGATCCGCATCACTTGTTTCGAGGTTCCCCGACGGATGGTTGTGTGCAAGCAGGATACTTGTGGCACAAGCTTTTAATGCAACCTGGAAAATCACCCTGACATCGATTACCGCACCGGTCATTCCTCCTTTTGAAAGCTGGTGATATCCGAGGATCTGGTTCTGTCGGTTCAGCATCAGCATATAACTGAATTCAATGTGATCGTAAGCCGGCCAGATTGCCCTGAATGCATTGGCAGCATCCATGGAGCCGGTTATTTTCAATCGGTCTTTTGCCTTAATGTGAGAAGAATAAGAGATTTGTACTTCTGCTATAATTTCCGGAATCATTGAGTTTTACCACTGCCTTGTGGATTTATTTTGGCATCTGGCCCGCCGTTACAGTTAAATTTCGGGCAGACCAGATTGAGCCGGGCGGATTCTTGTCAATGGGTGAATGTCACTTTTTTTATCCGGTCACTGAGCGAAGCGATGCGACGGAGAAAAAAATGACCGAACACGAAGTGGCGGCGGTTGCTGCTCCTGGAATAATCATCCGCAGCAACCAAAGCCCCTTGACGTTTCCGGCTGGCGATCAATACCTTTGCGCCGTAATTTGAGTGTAACAGCAAACTTTCTCAGACCTCAGACTGGGGTAAAAAAAGAAACCCCGCCTGGTGGGGCGGGGAGAGGAATATTATTAAGGATTTTAAAAACTAATCTACTGTCAATTCATTCAGTTTTAAATATACACTTTTCATTAATAGCTCTTTAACAACTCCACCAAAAGCTTTATTCTCAAGTATCTTTTCAAAGATGTCTTGGTTCTGATCCATGCGTTCTATAAGCTTGGTTAGAAACAGATCATCAAAGGCATATTTGAAAGTATCTATTTTATTCACACAGGCCTGGGTCTTTAGTGTTTCATCCAACAATAGATCAGCTTCCATTTGATCGAAGAATAATCGGTCGGCTTGCGTAAAATCAGTTCCGAAACGGTCATTCAATACATCGATAATTACCGACAATGGAGCTTTTTCTTCCTTGGCACGTTTAATTCCTGCCTCTGATAAGCCATCCAATTCACCATCTTCGGGTATCAATTCAATAGCGCCCTCTTTAATTTTCTCCAGTCGGTAATACTCCATTGCCAGTTCATCCGACAATTGGAGACTTTCGGACAGATCGCGTTTGGGAAGTTTGGTTTGCAACAACTTCACGTAAGCATAGAACTTTTCAAGATCGGAATCACTGAATGGCATAATTTGCGACAGAAATGAGTAGAGATTACACCAGGTTCGCAATCCTTTTTTGAATTCATCCTTTATTTCTTCGGTTGCCAATGCTTTAAAACGATCGACAGCCGGGTCAATGTAGGCATAAAGTTTTGCCTGATCTTTTGCCCGTTGTGGCGCAAAGTTTTGAGAATTTACTGGTTTAAAATAGATATTTGCAAATGCTTCTATTTCTGAATGCCAGTAAACCTGTTTTTCGTCGAGCGTACCTTTTAAATCATAAAGGTGGTTTGGATCAGGATTCTCAATAACTGTTGTTCTTTGATAATAATCCTGAAACGATGCCAGAATTGTTTCACGGTCGTTCACGAAATCGAGTACAAACGTATCTTCCTTACCCGGGCAGGTACGATTCAACCTTGACAAGGTTTGTACCGCTTTTACGCCTGAAAGCGCTTTGTCGACATACATTGTATGCAACAGCGGTTGATCGAAACCCGTTTGATACTTATCTGCAACGATCAGAATTTTATATCCGTTCTGATTAAAGATCTTTGGTAACTCCCTTTCTCCATAACCGGTCAGTTCGGGTTCAGAAACACCTTCCGGAAAATCATCATCAATTACTTTTCCCGAAAAGGCGACCAGGATCTTAATATCGTTGTAACCTTTTGCCTTGATGTAGTGGTTAAATTCGGTATAGTATCGCTTGGCTTGTAAACGTGAACCAGTTACAACCATTGCCTTGGCTTTGCCTCCTATTTTCTTGCTAACAATCTGCCTGAAATGTTCGATAATCACCTCGGTCTTTTGCGCCAGCTCATGCGGATGCAACGATACAAAACGCCCGATTGCAATGGATGCTTTTTTCTTGTTCAATTCCGGATCTACCTGAATCGCTTTTGTTAATTTGAAATAACGTTCATAGGTCGTATAATTTTCGAGCACATCGAGAATAAATCCCTCTTCAATTGCCTGACGCATTGAATATAAATGAAAAGGTTCCGGCTTGCCATCAACGCCTATCTGACCGAATACGCCAAGTGTTTTTGCTTTTGGTGTTGCCGTAAAGGCAAAGAATGATATGTTCTGTTGTAAACCGCGCGTTTTGCATGACTTTTCAATCTCTGCATTTATTTCATCTTCCTGGTCATAATCGTCGGCGTCGGTTGATTGTGTTTCCACCATTGGTTTTGAGGCCAGAACCTCCTTCATCTTTTTGCTGGCTTCGCCACCTTGTGAGCTGTGCGCTTCGTCAATAATCACCGCATATTTACGGTCGGGAATATCGCCCACCTTGTCAATAACAAAAGGAAATTTCTGCAGGGTGGTAATTATGATATGCGCGCCGGCACTAATCGCATAGGCCAATTGTGTGCTGTCCTTGTCTATCTTCTGTACAACACCAGTTTTATGCTCAAACTGGTAAATTGTATTTTGAAGTTGCTGATCGAGAACCAAACGATCGGTAATGACGATAACGCTGTTAAAAACACGTTCATCCTGTGCGTTGTGGAGACTCGACAAACGATATGCGAGCCATGCAATTGAGTTGCTTTTGCCTGAGCCTGCCGAATGTTGAATCAGGTAGTTTTTGCCTGCACCATTTGTTTTTGCATCAGTGGTTACTTTGCGTACCACATCCAGCTGATGGTAACGCGGGAAAATCATGATCTCCTTTTTCTGCGTTTGACCATCCATTTCGTATTCGGTTACCTGCAAGTGCATAAACCGATGTAGGATATCCATCAGACTATCTTTTGCAAGTACGTTTTCCCACAAATAGGCCGTTTTATAGCCATTGTGGTTTACAGGATTACCTTTCCCATTATTGCACCCTTTGTTGAAAGGGAGCCAATAGGTATGTTCAGCATCAATACGTGTATTCATAAAGATCTCGTCAGGATCGACAGCAAAATGAACCAATGCCCGTTTTTTGAATGAAAACAGCAACTCTTTATTATCACGTGTGGAAGTGTATTGCTTTTTTGCCTGCTCTGAAGTCTGACCTGTGAAATGATTTTTAAGTTCCAGTGTAGCAATAGGCAAACCGTTTAAACTTAAAACGAGGTCAACCGAATTCCGGTTCTTATTGCTGTAGAATACCTGACGTGTTACTTTTAAACGGTTTTGATCGTAGAGGCTGATTGTATCTTCATTCAATCCCGATTCGGGTTTAAAAAAGGCCATCCTGAACTTTACTCCATAATCTGTAAACCCATTGCGCAATACATCAAGGCAACCGCGAAACTCCAATTCCTTAAACAAACGTTGGATAACCCGGTTTTCAGCTTCTGCACCATGAACTGCGGTAATGTTTTCCCATTCTTTAGGCTGTG
>Ga0209724_1000735_pt1 | contig 31139 bp, 13 predicted proteins | sample grotaG_FD_184143 | JGI IMG/M metagenome (GOLD analysis project Ga0209724, IMG submission 184143) | Glacier valley bacterial and archeal communities from Borup Fiord, Nunavut, Canada, to study Microbial Dark Matter (Phase II) -... | ecosystem: Environmental > Aquatic > Freshwater > Ice > Glacier ...
CGGAGTGATCTTTGATTACATCCCCGACTACGCCTTCATTGTCCGCCTCGACGAGCAGAGCAGGCAGGTAGTGAGCAGCCTCCCCTTCGTGCGCTGGGTTGGCTACTACCACCCCATCTATAAGCTTAGTACCCCTCTACGTACCCTATTGGAGGGGGGGATAGGAATGAATGCCCCACACCGCTATGTGGTTCTCACCTTCAACCAGGCGGGAGCAGACATGGTGGTGAACAAGCTGAACAAGCAGGTGATCAGCCGCAGCAATATTGGCCCTAACCCAACCGTGATAGCCAACCTGGATGCTGTTCAGGCAGCAAACCTGGCCCAGCTTGAAGATGTCTACTACATCGAGCAGGAGTATGATCTGGTAGCCCACGACGAAAAGGCACGGGCTATCACCGGCGTTAACCTGGTCTGGCAAGACCTGGGCTTCTTTGGTGCAGGGCAGAACATCGCGGTGGCAGATAGTGGCTTTGACACTGGCATCTTTGGCAGCTACCACACTGACTTCGGCAATCGGCTTGCCTTCGCCGAGGTGTTCCGCTTTATCAACGACTGGCGGGACTATCACGGTCATGGCACAGCTGTCGCTGGCGTTGCCCTGGGTAACGGCACACAAAGCGGGGGTGGCCCCAACTCCTTTGCTGGCGTGGCCCCGCAGGCTTCACTAATTGTGCAGAGCTACCTGAACCAGAATGCCAATTATGGTGGCCGGATGGGGCCTGTGACTACGTTGTTTCAGCACGCCTACGATGCTAACGCACGTGTCCACAACGACAGTTGGGGCGATGCCACGGCACCAGGTCAGTACGTAGTCGACGCACGGCTTGCCGATGATTTCATGTGGAACAAGCTGCGCGCCCCTAACGGTGAGATGGTGATAGTCTACTCTGCTGGCAATGAGGGGGCAGACTACAACCAGGATGGCACTGTTGATCTGGGTAGCGTCGTCGCTCCCGCTACTGCTAAAAACGTCATTGCAGTGGGGGCCAGCGAAAATGATCGTCCTAATGGGCAGGGCTGGCTGGGAACAAGCAACACCACTTACGGCCAGTTCTACACCAACGAGGGTGATCCCAATCGTTTCGCGCGCGACCCAATTATGAACGACTACCCTAGCAACAACATTGGTGGTCTTGCTGCCTTCAGCGGACGTGGGCCAACACATGATCAGCGGATCAAGCCTGACCTTGTAGCCCCAGGCACCAACCTGATTACCACCCGCCCGCAGGGGATCAGTGACGCAGATTTGACCCTGAATGGCTTCGGCGTAATCCCTGGCAACAGCAACTATATGTATGCCAGTGGCACCAGCTTCTCCGCACCACTAGTTTCGGGAGCAGTTGCACTGGTGCGCGAGAACTTTAGCCGCACATTTGCCTACCCCAACCCCTCCGCCGCTCTCGTCAAAGCCACCTTGCTCAACAGTGCCACTGACCTTGCTCCCGGCCAGTACCTTAACGGCTCAGAGATTAGCACACCACGCCCCAACAACGTTGAGGGGTGGGGGCGGCTGAACGTCAAGCAGGCGATTGCCCCTACTGCCCCACTGCGCTTCGCCTTCAGAGACAGTTCTGCTATTGGCACAAACCAGTCGAGGCTCTACAAGTACGCAGTAGCGGATGTTACGGTGCCGCTGCATATTACCCTGGCCTGGAGCGATGCTCCTGCCAACCTGGGCAGCGCGGTCGATCTGGTCAACGATCTGAACCTCAAGATCGAAGCCCCTGATGGCACAATATACTGGGGCAATGGTGTACAGGGCGGTGACCACCGTAACAACGTAGAGACGGTGGATGTTGCCAACCCACTGATTGGTGAGTACAAGGTGCGGGTAAGTGCTGAAAGCGTCGCAGTAGGGGGTAATCAGCCGTTCGCCCTGGCTGTGCTGGGTGGCCTCGGCTGCACAGATGCAGCAAACACGGCTTTGCAGCGACCCACCGCTCCCGCCAGTTGTTGGCAGCAGGGCAGCACGCCAGAGACTGAGGAGACCAATATCTTGCGCGGGGTCGCCCCGATTACTAGCAACGATGCCTGGGCGGTTGGCAGTAAGGAGACCTTCGACTTCAGCGAACTAACCCCCCAGCTTCTGCACTGGAACGGCACTGCCTGGGCTGTCGCCGACCAACCTGCCTGCGTCACGCAGCCGCTAGTGGCTGCGAAGCTAGCTAGTGGTAGGCGGGTGGACGATGAGCGTGGAGATGTGGGCAAGTCGTTCAACGCGGTTGCAGCAGTCAGCAGCAGCGATGTGTGGGCGGTCGGCCAGTGCCACTACTTCGCCAACGACCAGGAGGTGCAGCGCACCCTGACCATGCACTATGACGGCACGGGCTGGACTAAAGTGCCTGCCCCCGACGCTAACCCGCACTTTAACACCCTTGAGGGACTAACCGCCGTCCCTGATAGCAACCAGATTTGGGCCGTTGGCTATGCCCGACCCAACGAGCAATCACCCGATCAGCCGCTAACTATGCGCTGGGACGGCAGTGGGTGGAATACTGTGACCGCCCCCGGTTCCGCTGGTGAGCAGAAGCTCTATGCCGTAGCCGCCAGCACAATTACCGATGTCTGGGCGGTGGGTAGCAGCGGCTCCGACCCCAACACTACTGCCTTGCTCTTGCACAACGACGGCAGCGGCTGGGCCAACATCAGCCTAAACCTGACCAGCAGCCTGACCCAGACCCTCTACGCGGTGACGGCGATTGCGCCGAACGATGCCTGGGCTGTCGGCGCAGATAGCAACGGCGTGCTGATGCTGCACTGGGATGGCAGCAACTGGACGCGCACTCCCTACTCCACCTCGCTGGTGGGCAACCTCTACAGCGTTGCTGCGCTAGATAGCCGCGATGTGTGGGCGGTTGGTGAAGACACCAGCGGCCAGTACCCTGCTGCGCTCACCCTGCACTGGGATGGCGTGACCTGGAGACAGGTGGATGCGCCGCGCCCCGGCTTCCAGCAAACCCTCTACTCCGTCGGTGTGAACAGCAGCGAAGGCGAGGTCTGGGCTGTGGGCGACAGCCACGAGACTTACCCCGTCGCGCATAACCTGACTTTGTACAAGCATTACACCGCCGCTACGCTACAGAGCAAGGGCGGTCGCTAGCAGCGGACAGTGGGCGGCTGGTTCGCAGTCGCCCAGCCCAGGTTAGACAAGGGAGTGAAGAAATGAAGAAGCTAAACCGAAAACTTACCATTCTCCTGCTGCTCGTCCTGCTGATGAGCAGCTTCGCCAGCCAGTTCCCCCTCGCGCCAGAGCGCAGCACACCCGGTAAACAGAATGAACCTAGTAGTGGGCAAGCACAAGCCCTTGCCCGCCTGGGCGAGATGCCCCTTAGCTTCGAGCCGAACGTCGGTCAGGCGGACGCAAGCGTGCGCTACCTGGCACACGGCGCAGGTTACAGCTTGCTGCTCAAAGCCGACGAGCAGGTGATGGTGCTGGGCGGCACGAAGGGGGACAAGGGTAATACTGAGCCAGTAGTACTCCACTACCAACTCAAGGGTGCGAACGCCAACCCGCAGATCAAGGGGGCTGAGGAGCTAGCGGGCAAGAGCAACTACTTTCTGGGGGCTGACCCCAATCGCTGGTTCACGGACGTGCCAAACTATGCCCGCGTCGAGTACCAGGCAGTCTACCCTGGCATCAACCTGGCCTACTATGGCAAGAGCGGCAAGCTAGAACACGACTTCATCGTGGCTGCTGGTGCCGATCCTGCCGCTATCCGCCTGAACGTAACTGGGGCGTACAGCACCGAGGTGGTGGCTGGCGACCTGGTGCTACATACCAGCCTGGGGGAGGTGCGCCAGACGGTGCCGCACGTCTACCAGGATGGGGCGGGTGGACGCAAGCAGATCGCGGGTGGCTACACCCTGCGGGCAAACGGCGAAGTTGGCTTCCAGCTAGCCGAGTACGACCGCAGCCTGGCCTTGGTGATCGACCCCTCGCTGGCCTTCGACATCAACTTTGGTGGGGGTGACAGCTCCAGCTTTGCCGTCGCTGTGGATAGTCAAGACAATGCCTACTACACTGGCTCTACGGCTAGCAGCAACTTCGCTCGTGGGGCTACCCCCCAGCAGCCAGTACCAGGTGGTGTACAAGATGCTTATGTACTCAAGGTCAGCAGTGCTGGCACGGTTATTTTCGCCACCTACTTTGGTGGCACATCCTACGATTATGCCAGGGGCATAGCCCTGGACGGCCAGGGCAATCCTTACATAACTGGCTACACCTCCTCTTCCGATCTACCTATTAACTGTGCCTATCAAAGCACTTTGGCTGGTAGCTATGATAGTTTCGTTGCCAAGTTCTCTGCCGATGGCTCCAATCTGCTCTACTCTACCTACCTCGGTGGCAGTGCTGATGAGGGGTTTGACTATCAAGATGGCGGTGGGGGTATCAAGGTGGATGCTCAAGGTAATGCCTACGTCAGCGGCAGAACCTCATCCACCAATTTCCCCACTACGGCTGGTGCTTACCAGACGACGAAGCAGGTAGGTTATGATGCTTATGTTGCCAAGCTCGACGCAAGTGGCTCGAACTTGCTCTATTCTACTTTCTTGGGCGGCAACGCTGATGACGCTAGCTACGACATCGCTGTTGATACACAAGGTAACGCCTATGTCACTGGCTACACCAAGGCTAACGACTTCCCTGTTACTGCCAGTGCCTTCCAGACAGTCACTCACGGCTTGCGTGATGCCTTCATCACCAAGCTAAATCCTACGGGTTCGGCCCTAATCTACTCCACGTATCTGGGTGGTAGCGCAGGTGAGGCTGGTCAAGGCATTGCTCTTGGCACAGATAATTCAGCCTATATAACAGGCCGAACCTTTTCCACTAACTTCCCTACGCTGGCTCCCCTTCAGCCAAACTCTGGTGGTAACGAAGATGCTTTTGTTACTCGCCTCAACCCTCAAGGTACTACTCTAATCTACTCGACCTACCTGGGAGGTAGCAACGTTAATGGTGGCGAAGAAGGTCCATACTGGCGTGAGCGCGGAATGGGCATTGACGTTGACGCGGCTGGCAACGCCTACGTCGCTGGTTACACATGGGCGAGTGACTTCCCTCTCTACTTGCCGATCCAGGATCGCTTGATTGGCTCCTACGACAATGCTTTTGTCTCGGTGTTCAACCCGCAGGGCAGTGCTTTCCTATACTCGACTTACATCGGCGAGTCCTACGACTCGATTGGTCTGGGCATCGCCATAGACAGCACTGGTGCGGCTTACCTGGCTGGTGGCGGTATCGGTACTGCAATCCCCCTTAAAGGACAGACTGGTAGTCCTAATCGCATTGAGGATATCAAGGGCGATGGGCATGGCTGGAAGCTGCCGCCTCCCCCACCTGGCAGCCCCACCCCCACTTGCGAACCCAATGTCGTCAGCAACAAACCACTAGCTGCCATACCGACACCAGTCGTCCGTAGTGTGCCACCGGCCAACAAGGCGGCAGTGGACAACCTACCTGCACCAGCGGCGCAGGCTGCCCAGCCAGCCAGTAACGCTGGCACGCAGCCTGCTGCCAACGCAGCGGAGCAGCCTGCGGTTCAACTCGCTAACCCTGCTGCGGAGGCCCGCCCCGTGAAGCAGCGCACCCTCATCCGCTTCGACTTCGCCACCTTCGACCCGCTCAAGGGCGAACCGACCATCCCCACCAGCTTGCAGGCTAAGGATGCCAGCCTCGCTGCTGATGCCCCACGTTACTACATCGTTCAGTTCAAAGGCCCAGTCTACGCCAACCAGAAGGCGCAGTTGGCTAAGATTTCTCCCCTGCTGGAGTACGTAGCTGATGATGCCTTCATCGTGCGCCTCACTGCTGCTCAGCAGCAGACGGTCAGCCAGCTTCCCTTCATCCGCTGGGTCGGTCGCTACCAGCCTGCCTACAAGCTGGCTACCCCTCTCACGCAAGAGGTGCAGACCGCAGGGCCAATCAGCCCGCAGCGGCTAGTGGTGCGTACCTTCACCACTGCTGGGGCCGATGCTGTGGCCCTCTTGCTTGGCAATCAGGTCAGTGAGCGCATCAACAGCAACGCAGGCCCGCTCTTGCTCCTCACTGCCAACAAAGAGCAGACCATTGCTCTCGCTCAGTTGGAAGACGTACTCCGCATCGAGCCATACTACGAGCCACAGCTAGCCAACCGCGAAGCCCGTCAGATCACCCACGTCAACGAGGTCTGGCAAGACCCCGGCCTACAAGGGCAAGGCCAGATCGTAGCGGTTACTGACACCGGTCTAGACACAGGAGTGCAAGGTACAATCCACCCCGACTTTGCGGGCCGCATCGCTGCCACCTTCGCCCTCGGTCGGCCCGCCACTGGCGACTGGTCAGACCCCAATGGTCACGGTACTCACGTAGCAGGGACAGTGCTTGGTAGTGGGGCGCAGAGTGGTGGTCCCGGCCCTAACTCCTATGCTGGCGTTGCTCCCCAGGCGCGCTTGGTTGTGCAATCAGTCCAGGCCGCCAACGGCTCGCTAGCTGGTATCCCTGCCGACCTGGTTGGCGGGCTGTTCGGCCCAGCCTTTGCTGCTGGCGCGCGGGTACACAATGACAGTTGGGGTACCCGCAATAGTGCTGGCTCTTACCTCGACAACGCCCGCCAGGTAGACGATTACTTGTGGAGCAACCGAGCGAGCGGCGAGCAGATGGTCGTCGTCTTTGCCTCTGGTAACGATGCGGCTGATGGTAATGGGGATGGGGTTGTAGACCCCGGCAGCGTCTCCGCACCCAGTACTGCTAAGGACGACATCACCGTAGGCGCGAGCGAGAACAATCACCCAGCCAATCAAGGTTGGGGTGGCTACGCTAACCTCACCTGGTCGCAGCGAGTAGCAAATCGCTATCCAAGCAATCCTGTCCGCGACGACTACATCGCGGACAAGCCAGATGGTATGGCGGCCTTCAGTGGGCGCGGCCCGACCAACGGAGGTCACATTGAGCCGAGCATCGTCGCCCCTGGCACCAACATCATCTCCACCCAGTCTCAGCGCAACAATGCAGGGGTAGGCGAAGGGCTGCTGGCGAACAACCCCTTCTACAGTTACAACAGTGGCACGAGCATGGCCGCCCCCCACGTCAGCGGCGTGGCCGCCCTGGTGCGCGAGAACTTCGCCCGCAATCTGGGAACTGCCAATCCTTCAGCCGCCCTGGTTAAGGCTACCCTGCTCAACAGTGCCGACGAAATGTACCCCGGCCAGTATGGGCAGGGCGCAACTCAGGAGATAGCTGAACGCCGCCCCAATAATGTAGAGGGCTGGGGGCGGGTCAACGCCCAACTGGCGATCAAACCTGACCCTGCGCTCTACAAGTTCAAGTTCGACGACAGCCAGAGCCTCCTGGCCGGTGATGTACGTCAGTATACCTACAACGTCGTCACTACCTCGGTGCCGCTACACATCACCATCGCCTGGTCAGATGCCCCTAACGCATTCCTGGTCAACGATCTGGACTTGGTCGTGACCGCCCCTAACGGCACTCTCTACGGGGGCAACCACAATAACCTCGGTGATGGAGCCAATACAGTGGAGACGGTAGACGTGATCAGCCCTACCGAAGGGGTCTACCTGGTCACCGTCTACGCAACCAACATCCCGCAGGGGCCGCAGCCGTACGCCCTGGCGGTACTTGGTGGTCTAGGTTCTACGATCAAGGGTAAGGTGACAGATGCTGACACCCATGGCCCGCTCCAGGGGGTTGAGGTGAAAGCTGAAGGACCGGCCAGCTACGTAACCAATACCCTGGCTAGCGGTCTCTACACTATAACCAATGTAGTCTCTGGTACTTACAGCGTCAAGGCCCACCTCGACCTCTATCAGCCACTGACCAAGACAGCAACCCTCACTGAGGCCAGCCTGCGGATCGTCAACTTCGCGCTCAAGCCGACGATCATCAGCGGCACGATCACCGATGCGGAGACTGGTGAGCCGCTCAAGGGGGTTAGCATCCGTGCTAGCGGCCCAACCAACCGCACTGGCATGAGCAACGACCAGGGCTTCTACTCTGTAACCAAACTACTCACCGGCAACTACCAGGTGGTAGCCAGCAAGAACGGCTACCAGCCACTAACCAAGACTGTCACCCTGCCAGAGGAGGGCTGGGCCACCCTCAACTTCGCCCTGCAACCCTCAGCCCTCAGTGGCACTGTACGCGACGCTCTTACCCGTGCGCCTTTGGAGAATGTCAGCATTCGCGCTAATGGCCCAGCCTCGCTAGGAGCCTTGACCAACGCCAGCGGAGTCTACTCGATCACCCGCATCCTGTTTGGCACCTACACGGTAGCGGCCCGCTTGACTGGCTATGTGCCATTGACCAAGACAGTCACAATCCCTGCTAGTGGCTTGGCCCAGCTTGACTTCGATCTGACTCCTCTACCAACCCCGACCCGCCCACCCTGTCCTACTGCCACGCCTGGTAGCACTGGCACGCCAACGCCAGTGCCGTGCGACATAGAGGGTGCGAGCCGGATACAGGCTACCTTGCCCGCGACCGAGAAGATTGACGACCTGTTCCGCATCCGCGTCCCTGCCGCTGACGGCACTGAAGACCTGAGCGGCGACGTGGATATCACGCGCTATTATGGCCCGATTGACGGCGCGGGCCACCCTGCCCCAGGAGATCGGCTACGTACTATCGCTGAATACGCTCGCCTGACCATCCGTGCCTACAACGTGCTGCCAGAAGACCCGATCCAGGTCAGCTTCGCTGGGCGGCAGTTCCAACTCGATACTGCGCCCAACGCCTGGAGTACTACCAGCTACAACGTCCCTACCAACCTGCTATTCCTGCCCGACAAGGGTAGCTTCAGCAGCGAGCCAGCAGCCGCCCACAACCCGATCACCATTCGCCACACCCGCAGCAAGCACTGCTCCCGCGTAGACCAGGTGCTGCTGAAGGTGCAGGGGATGCGCCCCTTGATCCTCCAGGCTGGCTTCAAGTTCTGGCCGATTGGCAGCAACGATACCAACACCAATGGCTACTTCGGCTGGCCTGTGCATCCCGCTTACCAGGCGATGATGTTCAACGCTCCGCGCAACGGCCACCAAGCCTACGAGTTCAATGGCGCGGTGCTATGGGGCTTCGTCCAGAACATCAAGACGATGTACGGCTCACCCGCTGTCAATATCATCGGCCACTCGAAGGGTGGCATTGACGGTCGAGTTGCAGCTACTCTGGCGACTGGTGGAGGCGTAGACAACCTGATCATGCTGGGCAGCCCCAACCTCGGCAGTTATCTGGCCGACACTGCCTCCGGCGCGGCCCTGATCTGCCTGGTGCCAGTCGCAGCCGCCACCCGACCCTGCCAGCTAATCAGCCAAAACTACCGGAGGATGATGCCAGCCATCAGCCAACTTACTACTGCTTATATGCTGATCCACAACGCCATTTACCCACAGAACCTTAAGACCAACTACTACGCGCTGCCGGGTGAGAGCTACGACTGTCGTTGCGACGGCGTGGTGTCGAGCGACAGTGTCTACGCAGTTGATTATGCGGTACGGCTGGAGCCGGTTGCCACCACTGGTGGACTTGACCTCTTTATCCACAGCCGTGAACCAAGTCAGGCCGAGTTCTGGAACGCGATGGAGCCATACGCCAACCTGGAGAACAGCCACTTCCTTCAGGGCAATGCTAGCGTTGAGGTTCCCCAGCAACAGGCAGTGAAGCAGACCAGGCGGCAACTGCCCAACAAGGTGCTGACCGATAGCAACCAGCTACCGATTGGCTACCCCGCAATTGTTGACGAGGTCAGTGCAGGCAGCGTTTCTAGCCACACGGTGCAGGTGGATCAAGCAGAGAGCGTCAGCTTCCAACTCGGCTGGGTCAACGAGACCGCCACCCTCAGCCTCAGCCTGGTAGACCCAGCCCGCCACGTGGTCAGGCTGAACTCGCAGGCCAACGGCCAGAGCATCACCCTCAACAACCCGCTGACTGGCACCTGGCAGGTGGTAGTGCGGGCGATCACTACCACAGCCCAACCCGAACCCTACTACGTTTCCGGACAATTCGGGGGCGGGGTGCAGATCAGGCCCAGCCTTTCAGCAAACAATGACCCCGGTCAACCACTGACTCTCACCGCCAGACTAGAAGACCGCAACCCGCTCCCTGGCGCGAACCTGACTGCTACTATCGCGGTGATCACAGGCGGCGAGCTAAACCAGAGCTACTCGCAGACGCTTGTGCTTGCCCCAGTCAGCCCTGGTATCTACCAGGCTACCTATGTACCAACGATTACTGGCACCTACATGATCTACATCGAAGCCAGAGGCCAGAACAGCCAGGGCCAGCCGTTTGCCCGCACCAGCCTGACTACGGCAGAGCTGAGCAATGCTGCCCACCTGACGGGAAGCTACGCCGACGAAGGCCACCGCAGCGGCAGCAGCTATGATTACCTGGTAGTCACTGCCACTGCCCAGATCACCGAGAGCGGACAGTACAACCTCGCGGCCAACCTCACCACCACCGATGGGCGCAGGCTTGGTGCAGCCCAGCAAAGCTACACGCTAAGTCCTGGCAGCGTTCCTCTAACCCTCACCTTCGACGGCAGGCTGATCGGTCAGGCTGCTGCTAACGGGCCTTACCAAGTGCGCGATCTGGTGTTCACCAAGGTGGATAACACATCCCTGATACTCGACAACATCGCGCTGGCCTACAACACTGCCGCCTACAGCCGCTCCAATTGGCCGCGACCCAACATCATCCAGACGGGGCCAGCCACAGAGCAGGCGGTAGACAGCGACGGCAACGGCCTCTACAACAACCTTGATGTGCGCTTGTCGCTCGACCTGCTGCAAGCTGGCAGCTACGCCGTGGCCGCTACGCTCGTTACCACCGACGGCACCACCGTAGCCCAGCTCAACCGCAGCGGACAGGCATTGGTAGCGGGTAGCAACCAACTGCTGCTCCGCTTCGATGGTGGAGAAATCCACGACAGCGGCCTGGATGGGCCGTATAGCGTAAGCAGCGTAATGCTGTGGCCGGTCAACGACCCAGCTGCAGTCAGCGACCTTGGTCAGGTGGTAGATGCCACTGCTGCGTATCGGGCTAGCCAGTTCGAGGCCAGCGCAACGCCTACCGCAACCGCCACCAGCACTGCTGTTATCATAGGTACGGCTACTGCTACTAGCACTGCTACCGCCTTCGGCACCAGCACCATCACACCGACACCACGTTCTGGCTGTCTACCACAAGGGCCACGACCGACCAACACGCCTAGCAGCACCCCGACTAACACCCCAACCCCAACCAACACGCCCAGCCCTACCCCCTTTGTCTCCCCTTGTGGCAGGCGGATCGCTGGTTACAGCTGCGCTGACGATGTGGCCTACGGTATCATCACTGGTACTACTCAGGTGACTGGTTTCAGCGGTGCTGACGATGGTCTAGCCTCACTAGACTTGCCCTTCGACTTCGTTTACTTCAGCACAACCTACACGACGGGTACGACGATCAGGGTTAGTACCAATGGCAATCTGCAATTCACTGGCAGCAGCACCAGCTACAGCCCGGTTGCCATCCCCAACCCCTACGAGCCGAACAACGCCATCTACCCATTCTGGAGCGACCTGATCATTGGCGGTGGAGTTTACACAGCCACGCTCGGCACTGCGCCCAACCGCCGCTTTGTGGTCGAGTGGCGTAACGCCTTCGTCTACGGTGGCGGTGGTTCAGCTACCTTCGAGATCGTGTTGGAAGAAGGTAGCAACAAGATTTACACTAACTATGGTGCGCTAGCCGTTGCCAGCAGTGGACGCAGCTTCACCTTCGGCATCGAGAACCAGGACGGCAGCCAGGCTCTGCAATATGGCTACCTCCTTGGTGTTGGTGCTGCTACCCTCAGCAACCGCTCTATCGTCTACATCCCCGATGACAGCTCTGGCGGCAGTGCCACAGCCACACCAACCAGCACACCAACTGCAACCGCTACCAGTACACCTACCAACACGGCTAGCAACACTGCGATCCCAACCGCCACTGCCACGACAAGCGTTCCCTGTAGCAACATCTTGCAGAACGGCGGGTTTGAGAGCGGCGATCTGATGAGTTGGTTCGCGGTACCCAATCCACCTGCCGACGTTAGTCTGATCGGCGGCTACAACAGTACATACGCCGCCAGATTGACATCCACCAACGGCAATGCCACCAACTTGCGCCAGAACTTTATCGTCCCTGCTACTACCCCAACCTGGAGCCTCGACTTCCGCGTTAACAGCATTGGTGGTGACGTTGCTGCCCTGTACATCTGGCTGATGGACGCTAGCACCAATGAGCCATTGGTACCGCTGTACACCGGTGCTGCAAACCAGTTTACAGGCTGGACGCACCTCAGCGCAGACCTCTCTAGTTACGCTGGGCGCAACGTCTACATCCTATTCAACCTCCGCAACGGCAACTCCACCCCGATCACCTTGGATGTAGACAATGTAGCTGTCGCCCCTGGCGGTTGTGGCAGCAACACGGCCACACCCAGCCCAGTGGCAGTCGTGCAGCAAGCAATCAGCCCCATCCTCGAATGCGTCGTTGCCAACAGCGGCGGCAGCTACACTGCCCGGTTCGGCTACTACAACCGCAACAGCTACACAGTAGTGGTACCAGCCACCACCACCAACTACTTTTCACCCGCCCCACGGGATCGCGGCCAACCCACTGCTTTCCTACCTGGTCGCCAGGTGGCAGCCTTCAGCACCAACTTCGACGGCAGCAACCTGGTCTGGCAGCTACAAGGGCGGACAGCTACCGCCAGCAGCAACAGCCGTCGCTGTGCCACTATAGTCAGCTTCAGCGATGTGCCAGCCAACGACCCCTTTGCGCCAGACATCAACTACCTGGCGGCGGCGGGGATGGTTAATGGGATACCCAATGTGGCAGGCGGCTACCGCTTTGAGCCAAGCAGCCTGCTCACTCGCGGCCAGTTCGCCAAGCTCGTGATGATCGGCTTTGGTCTTGCTGACTATAGCCCCAGCCAACCTACCTTTAGCGACGTGAACCCCAGCGACGTGTTCTACCCTGCCATCGAAGCAGCTTACCACGCGGGAATACTCAATGGTTATGCAAGTGACGGCAGTAGTCAGCGGCAGTTCCGGCCTGCTCAATCTGTGAACCGTCTGGAAGCAGTATTGACTCTCGTTCGCCTACACGACTGGCAGCCGTTGGCAACCACCAGCAGCAGCTTCCACGACCTGCCAGCAGGCAGCTACGGCTTTGCAGAGATCGAAACTGCCGCCCAGCACGGCATCATCAGTGGCTACCGCGAGGCTAGCCAGTGCGCGGGCGATGCACCTTGCTTCCGCCCCGGTGCGCTGATCCGCCGTGGTGAGATGGCAAAGGTGCTACACAGAGCGATGGGTGGGCTAGCCCTCCCTTAGAACCCAGTAGAACTTAGGGGAACGAGACAGGTAGGCTGGCCTGCGGCTGGCCTACCTGTTATTATAACTTTGCTTGAAGAACAGGTGCTGCTTTTTTATCACCGCCCTAACCAGCTTAGCGGCTAAGTGACTGCCTGGGGGTTGCAGACTGGTGATGGTTCGGTCAGGCTGACTGCTACCGCTGGCGGTGAGCGTAGCTTGACCGACAATGCCGACAGCAAGTACCTGAACCGAGCTTGCTCATGGCGTGATGAACAGCAGGACAACCATGGTGGTCGCCAAAGGTGTCGCTACGCTACTGTACCTTTGGTCTAGCAACCGCACTCGGATAGCTAGCGAGGCCGCCGTCCTGAGCCGCGACCTGATGTTGGTCAGCCAGCAACACGAACAGCGGCCAGCACGTGCGGGCGGTTAGCGTTCGTTTAGCGTCGGCTTGCCGTCCAGCAATAGAGGAGGTGATTAGGCTATGATTGGTGCATAGCAAGTTAGTTGCTAGGAGGAAACAAGTAATGGACAGTAACAGCAACAAAATCAGCCGTCGCCACTTCCTGATTGGCGGTGCGACCACAACTGCGCTAGCTACTCTTGGTACGCTCTGGCAGCCCGGCGGAGAGGCTCTGGCTGGCGTAGCCAACAGCATACCCGCAGCGTCGGCCACCCCAGTGCGCAGCCCTGCTAATGGCACCGACCTATTGGCTATCCACCTGCTGCGGCGTACCAGCTATGGCATCGCCTTGCCCGACCTGCTGCGGATGATTGCGCTAGGCCGCAACAACTACATCGAGGAGCAGCTGAACCCGTTGCAGATCGTTGATGCTGACTGCAACCGCCGCCTGCGGGCCTTCCCGACCCTCAGCCTCAGCAACTCTCGCCTTGCTGCTGACTACCCAATGGATGGATCAGACGGCAAGAACATTGGCACCTGTATGGTTGAACTTCAACGCGCCACCATCGTGCGGGCAGTATATAGCAGGCGGCAACTCTACGAGGTGATGTGCGACTTTTGGAGCAATCACTTCAACATCTACCAGGACAAGGACAATTGTGGCTGGTACAAGACGACCGACGACCGCGATGTAATCCGCCGCCACGCGCTGGGTCGCTTTGGTGACTTGCTGCGGGCTAGCGCGACCAGCCCAGCAATGTTGACTTATCTGGATAACGCCTACAGTACCACCGAATCTGTCAACGAAAATTACGGGCGTGAAATCCTGGAACTGCACACCTTGGGTGTAACTGGCGGCTACAGCCAGCAAGATGTCCGCAATGTGGCGCGGGCTTTTACTGGCTGGACAGTAGACTGGAATGACGAGGAGAAGCGGAAGGCCAGCCACCAGTTCTACTTTGAGCCAACCACGCACGACATGGCGGAGAAGCAGGTGCTGGGCCGTACCCTGGCAGCGGGGCGCGGGATCGAGGATGGGTGGGACGTGCTTAACATCCTGATTAACCACCCTGCCACCCGCAAGCACATTGCCACCAAGCTATGCCGCTACCTCGTGACCGACGAGCCACCCGCCGGGTTGATCGAGCAGGTCGCGGCGGCCTGGGGCAATGAGGGCGACATCAAGGCGATGCTGCGGGTGTTGCTGAACAGCAGCGAGTTCTATCGCAGTGCTGGGCAGAAGCTGCGCCCACCATTCCGCTACGCCGCCACGATAGTGCGGACGTTCGGCGGCGATACCGACGGTGCAGTGCTTAACGACAGTATGTATAGCCTGGATCAGCCGCTCTTTCGGCATAATGGCCCGACCGGCTACCCGACCCGGACGACAGAGTGGCTGGGTGCTTCCGCCCTATTTGCCCGCTGGCAATTCGCCCAGTACATTCTCAGCCAAGACCTGGAAGGTACGCGTCTGCCGCTGCCTACTCTCGTCGAGCAGTGGAAGCCCCGCGATGCCAGCGAGGTGGTCAACCGCCTCAGCCAGTTGCTAGTGGGCGGCAATCCGTGGGGCGCAGCCAACCAACAGCTAATTAAGATTGTGGGCGATGATCGGGAGGTGTGGCCTGACACCATACCGCTCTGCGCGAGCGTAATCCTATCCTCGCCACAGTTCCAGCTAACTTAAAGGAGCGAACCAATGTCTAAAGTACAACAGGTCGAGGCCGACCGCCGCGAGATCATGGGGCGACAACACGCCCTCAGCCTGGGCAGTCTGTTGGCCGCTGGTGGCACTGCGATCATGCCCCACCAGCTTGGTAGCCGCAAGGTACTGGCTGCCCCCAGCAAGAGCCGCCGCGACCTGCTGGTGGTCATCTTCCTGCGCGGAGCCGCCGACTGCCTCAACATCGTGGTGCCGCATGGCGATCCCGAATACTATCGAGTGCGCCCGAACATTGCTATCGCCCGCCCTGGCAGCGGGACAGGAACCGCTCTCGACCTTGACGGCTTCTTCGGCCTGCATCCCAAGATGGCCGCGCTCAAGCCACTATGGGACGACCATCGCCTGGCGGTGATCCATGCTGCCGGTTCGCCAGACGACACCCATTCGCACTTCGACGCAATGCAGTATATGGAGTGTGGCACCCCTGGCAATCGCCTGGAAGCGACCGGCTGGCTGTCGCGCCACCTGCAAAGCACGCGGAGCAGCAACGACTCGGTGTTCCGCGCCCTCAGCATCGGCGGGCAGGTGCCGCAATCGTTGCGCGGGCAGGTGTTGGCAACGGCGATCAGCAACCTGCAAGGCTTTGCCCTCAGCGATGACCTCGCGGTGGCCGCCCAACTGGAAGGAGTGCTGGGCAGCCTCTACAGCGGCGACGACCTCCTGCGACGCACCGGCCAGAGCGTGATTGGCGCAATCCGCACCGTCCGCAGCGTCCCACTGGAACCGCGCACCACCAACCCACCCTACCCGGATAGCGACCTCGCACGCGGGCTGACCCAGGTCGCTAGTGTAGCTCGGGCTGACATTGGCATGGAGGTGGCCTGGCTTGACTACGAGGGCTGGGATACGCACGTGAACGAGGGCGGCGCAGACGGCCAGATGGCTAACCTGCTCCAAGACCTCTCCGAGTCGCTAGCGGCCTTCGTCGCCGACCTTGAAGCGCAGATCGGCAACACGACGATTGTGGTGATGACCGAGTTTGGGCGGCGGGTCGAGGAGAACGGGCTGGGTACCGATCACGGGCATGGCGGCACCATGCTGGTGCTGGGTGGGGCGGTTCGCGGCGGCCAGGTCTACCTCAACAACAACCAGTGGCCCGGCCTCAAGCCGGAGAACCTCTACGGCCCTGGCGACCTCGCGGTGACAACCGACTTCCGCTCGGTGCTGGCCGAAGTGACGCGCCAACGCCTCTACAACCCCGACCTTGCAACGGTCTTCCCCAACTTTACGCCAACCAAGGTCGGGCTGTTCGGCTAACTTCTGTTCGGCTGATCTTCATTGAGCCGATAACCATGCCCACGCACTGTGATGAGGAGCGGTTGCTCCCCGGCAACGGTGGTCAGTCGTTCGCGTAGCCGCTTGACGACGGCATCAATAGCCTCATTGCTGACCCCCTCGCGGTCATATTCGGGCCAGAGTGCTGCGGCAAGCTCGTCGCGGCTGAACACCCGACCAGGCGCACGCCGCAGCATCGCCAGCAGATTGTACTGAATAGGCGAGAGCGGTGGCTCGATCAGCTTGCCATTGTAGCGTACTGCGCGCCTCTCGTCGTCAAGGTGCAGGCCACTAGCGACCGGCTCTGGCGCAGCCAGATGTAGGCTACCAGCGGGCAGGGTTGCGCCCAATCCGGCGAAAATCAGGCGGAGGTGGCTACCAAAGCGCACTTCGGCTCCGGTGCTGAGGAGCGCAGGCTGATTAGCGGCTAGACGCTCATTGTTCAGGTACGTACCGTTGAGGCTACCGTCATCCTCAAGGTAGTAGTTACCATCGCGCTGGCTGATCCGGGCGTGGCTACGCGACACTTCGGGGTCGGGCAACATGATGTCGTTGCCGCTGACTCGCCCGATACTGGCTGGCCCAGTGAACAGAAACTCCCTGTTTTGCAGGGCGGGCGACAGACTCGCGATCACGATTAGCGTTGCGCTGTAGCTAGTCTGACTTGCATTACTCACGGTTCATCCTCCAGGTGTGCGCGTAGGCGTGGCCGTTCCAGGCGTGGCTGGTGCTGCTGTAGGTGTGGGTATAAACGGTGTACCTGACCCCGGCGTAGTTGGTTCTGGTGTGGCTAGCGGCTTGAGCGGAAAGGCCATGATGCCTGCCCCACTGACGTAGAGATAGTTCGCGCCCAGGCTGAGGCCGCCGTATTCGCCGGGCCAGCGGTCAATCAGGGCCAGAGTGTGGCGACCTGGCTGATCCGCCACATCCTCAAGCCGGTTGCGGTCGAATGCTACCAGGCAACCGCCACCATCGCTGATCAGCAGCAGCGTGTTGCTGACCGTTAGCGGTGGGTGGGTGTAGAAGTAGAGCGCGGCGGGTGGTTCGGGGGTAGGCTGGTTGGGCTGCGAGGTCGGTGGGTCAACGCAGGTTGGCGGTGTGGCTGGCACATGGTAGAGGTAGCGACCCGTGCTAAAATCAAAGGCATAGATTGCACCATTCGAGGCTGGGAAGTAGACGACCCCATCGTAGGTGGCGGCGGCTTGGCTGATCACAACGGCACTACCATCATTGGGGTGGGGTAGATCGTACTCATTAGTCCAGCCTTCGTCGCCCACATTGGCGCGTTCACCTTTGTCCACGACGGCGTGGGCCACGCTGTCTCTCGTCACATAGAAGATGTAGTTACCGACGAGCAGCAGCGGGCTGCTGATCGGCGAACCGTTGACCTGGTTCCACACCTCACTGCCATCGTCAGGGTCGAGCTTGTGCAAAATACCCGCACTGTCGGCCAGGTAGATTGCATTCTCGCCGACCAGGGGCGGGATCGTCAGGCTGATGCCAGCGGTGGCGGTGAACGACCAAACTGGTGCAAGTGTAGCAGCATCGAGGGCTAGCAGCACCCCATCACGGCGAGGCAGGTAGAGGCGGTTGTCACGGTAGATATCGCCAACTGGCGCAGCGGTCAACGGCACAGTTGAGTAGTAAACGTTGGTCAGGTCACGGGGATTGGTGACGGTGGTAAAGTAGATTGCATTGTTGCCACCCCGCACCGCCAAGCCACCGTCCTTAAGCAGCGTGGGTGGGCCGATTAGTTGCACGCCGCTGCCTTGTGGGTCATGGTTGAGGCGGGCGCGATTCTTGAGGCTCTGGCTGTTAAGTACAAACAGGTTGCCGCCCTGTGTTGCCCCGTTTGCGTCACTGACGATGTAGAGCGAGCCGTTGAGGATCACTGGCGGAGTATTGAAGCGGACATCGGCAGGCAGGCTGGCAGTCAGCATGGGTTCGCTCGTCTGCGCCACCGCACGCTCGGTGTAACTACTGCCAAATTGCATACTTGACCAGCCTTCCTCAACCTCGGCCCCTGGTACGACGGTGGGTAGCGGTAGAGGGGGGCTGGGTTGGGCTGGCTCCTCGGTTGCTGGTTCCCCGCTGGGCCTGAACGTCAGCGGCAGGATAGCAACTGATGGCGTAGCGGTGCCGTTCTGCGCCAACTGGCCTGTGCCACTGATCGGGTTGAGAGCCAGGTAGAGGAGGATCACTGCCGCTACCAGCCCACCGCCAATGCCGACCAACCGCCGACGGGGAGCAGGAGCAGCAATGCGCGCCAACTCGCCCGCTGCTGGCTGGTCGGCATTGGCGGTGGGCTGCGGCAGTTGATTGGTTGATGCGGAGACGGTAGAATGCGCTTCAAGGGTTGGGGGCAGGTAGGCGGCACGGAGAGCCTGCTGAAAGTCGGCTGCCGATTGGTAGCGGTCAGCAGGAGCCTTTGCCAGTCCTTTGAGGATCACGGCCTCGACTGCAGGTGGCAACAGCGGGTTGTACTCGCTGGGCAGCGGCGGGGCTTCGGTCAGGTGGCCCTTAATAATATTGCTGATCGTGCCGTTGAAGGGGCAGAAGCCGGTCAACATCTCGTAGCCAACCACTGCCAGGGCATAGATATCGGCGCGCCCGTCGACGGCTTGCCCCTCAATCTGCTCCGGCGCAATGTACTGCGGGGTGCCAAAGACAGTGCCGGGCATCGTCACCATCGTTAGGGCCGTGTCGGCTTCGCTGTAAGACTTGGCGAGGCCAAAATCGGTCAGTACTGCCTGGCTCTCGCTGGTAAGGACAATGTTGGCGGGCTTGATGTCACGATGAATTACGCCTTGCCGGTGAGCATAATTGAGTGCGTACGCGACCTGCTCTAGCATGGGGATCGCTTCGGCCAGCGGTAGATGGTGAAGCTCATGCAGCACCTCAGCCATCGATACGCCTGCCAGCAACTCCATAACGATGAAGAAGCGGCCATCATCCTCATCCAGATCGTAGATAGTAACGATGTTAGGGTGCCGCAAGCGGGCGGCCAGGTTTGCTTCGCGGCGAAAGCGAGCATTGGCCTGCGGATCTCTGGTTAGGGTTGGGTTGAGTAGCTTGATTGCGACTTCACGCTCAAGTACCAGGTCGCGGGCGCGGTAAACCGCACCCATCCCACCCCGTCCCACTTCGCCGAGGATCAGGTAGCGACCGATCTGTGCTGGCTGTTGCTCTGTCAATGGATTACCCCTGCTGAGCTACGTTATGTGTTGCTGACCAGCCCAGCATACCACATCTAGCCCACATTTTGCAGCCCCATACGCGGCTCCAGTAACAGCCCGCTGCTAGGTAGAACTTTTGTGCTAAATTTGTCTGTGACTAGATCGCCGCTCCGCCAACTTTGTACTCAAGCGGCAGGAGCAAGGTTGCCATCGGAAACTAGCCAGTATGACCGACTTTTTGTACTCACAACCTGATGCCTATGTGGTGAAACGGTGCTACCCACCCAGCTTTGACAGCGCAGGGTCACTAACCGCCATCGTGCAAAGGTGGCACCATTCCACCTCTGTGGGGCAAGTGGTGAGACGTGCCTTGCTTATGTTATAATGGTGATAGTACAGCAGGGGATAGTGGCACATGAGTGTGCTGGACTTCTTGCCTGACCGTTCCAAGCACAAGCTGGTTGACCGCTGACGGTGTGGCTGCGTGAAGCAGCATGGCCGTGACAACCTCGGCAAGGCGGCGCACCTGTTCTCCTCGCACGGCCTGCTCTACGACGCGCTCGACAAAACCAACAGCCAAGCCTACCACCGGTTCCAGAGCTACCCTGACCCAGAGCTTGTCGCAGCGATGCTTCAGGCTGCCACCTTCTGGCAGTTGCCCAGCGTAGAGACTGCACCGCTGCAACTAGCGGCTGACCATGTATTGGCTGGTTCAAACTGAGGCATGGCAAACAAGTGGATGTCGGTTATGTTGTGTCTTCGTAGCATGGTTCAGGGCGTTACCTTATAATCTAGCTGGCATAGCGGCAAACGCCACTTGCTGAACCGGCTAGCTAGCAGCCAGAGAAGTATATGTATGATTTGGACACCTTCCGTCGGCGCGTGCTGGCCCTGTGCAAGGAAATGGCTACCACTACTTTGGGTCGTCCACCCACTCAAGCTGACCTCGCACGAGCGATTGGCCTCAGTCGCACTGAACTCAGTCGGCGGCTCAACGGCAGTGGTGATGTGCGGCTCACCTGCGACAACGCCAAAGCCATCGTCCGTCAGCTTGCCGCCTGGGGGACACTTCAGACTCAGGCCGCCGCGCTCGATCTGCTCGACCTCCTGCACTGCCCTCCCTTTAGTACACAAGAATGGCAGGCTGCACCCCTCACCGCCCTCGCCTCCAGCCCTCTGCGAGTCCCATTTGGTCGCCGTGCCAACAATCTACCCATCGCGTTCAACAGCTTTATCGGTCGAGAAGTCGAACTAGCTACCGCGCAGGAGTTGCTTGCCAATGCTCGCCTGCTTACCATCAGCGGGGTGGGTGGGGTCGGCAAATCGCGCTTTGCCGTAGAATTGGCTAACCGGCTGCGCGACCGCTACCCTGAGGGAACCTGGCTGGTCAAACTCGCCCCACTTAAGGATAGTCGCCTGGTTGGGGCTGTGAGTGCCGCCACGCTGGGGTTGCACGAGGAGCCAGGGCGCACTATTGCCCAAACCATCTGCGATTACCTGCGCCCCCGTCAGATGCTGCTCATCCTCGACAACTGTGAACACCTGCTTGCTCCCGTCGCTGCGTTCGCCGAACTGCTGCTCACCGCTTGCCCCCACCTTGCGGTCATCGCTACCAGCCGTGAACCGCTCTCCTTGCCCAGCGAAAGTAGGCTGCGCCTGCCGTCGCTAACCACCCCTCCACCTCAAGCGCAGCCAGCGGTGGCACAGGTAAGTGACTATGAGGCAGTGCGCCTGTTCGTGGCGCGGGCCAAAGCGGTGCGCCCCAGCTTTCGCTTGACCAGCCAAAATGTTGCCCCCGTTGCCCAGATTTGCGCCCGGCTGGACGGCATCCCGCTGGCTATCGAACTGGCTGCCGCCCAACTCGAAGGTCTTTCGCTAGAGAAACTGGCCCAGCGGCTGGATCATAGGCTCACCAGCTTTGCGTCAGCATCGTCTACCGCCATGCCTCATCAGCAGACGCTGCGGGCTTCAATCGAATGGAGCTATGAGCTACTCAGCCCCGCCGAGCAGGCCTTGTTGCGGCGGCTCTCTATCTTCGCCAGTGGTTGGAGCCTCGAAGCAGCCGAGGCAGCCTGTGCTGGTGATTTCAAGTTGCCGTTGGCGACTGATAACCCCGTGGCGCAGTCGAACACTGCACCCGTTGGATGGGCAGTTGATCTACAATCCAGCGAGGTGCTTACCAGCCTGTTGCGCCTGGTGAATAAATCTTTGGTGGTCGCCACCGTCGTGGATGAGCCTTCGCGCTACCATCTGCTAGAAACCATCCACGAGTTTGCCAGCGAAAAGCTACGTGCCAGTGGCGAGGCAGAAGCGATGGGCCGCCAGCACGCTGCTCTCTATCTTACCCTTGCCGAAGCCGCAGAGGAGGGCTTGATTGGGGTGCAGCAGGGTGAATGGCTGACCCGCTTGGAAGCGGAACACGACAACCTGCGGGCCGCCCTCAGTTGGACGTTGAGCCATAATCGGGAGGGAGCGGCCCGCCTGGTTGCAGGTGTCTGGCGGTTCTGGTCTATGCGCGGCTATCTAAGTGAGGGGCGTAGCTGGCTAGAGACGACCCTGGCCCAGAGTAGCCCCACGCCCAGCCCCCTGCGGGCCAATCTGCTCAACGCGGCGGGTTGGTTGGCCGCAGTGCAGGGCGATTATGCCGCCGCTGCTGTGCTGCTGCATCAAAGCCTGACGATGGCGCAAGCAGTGGGCAGCATAGCGGCGCAGGCCAAAGCACTCAACAGCCTGGGTGTGCTGGCCTGGAACCTGGCCGACTACCCCGCTGCTGAACGGCTACTTGGTGAAAGCCTCAGCCTGCGCCGATCGCTAAACGACCGCTGGGGCATGACCCAATCGCTCAACAACCTGGCTATTATTGCAGCAGAGCAAGGTGATTACCGCCAGGCGGCGCAGATGTACGCGCAGAACCTCGCCATTCAGCGTGAACTAGGCGACAGCTACGGCATCACTGCGTCGTTGAACAACCTCGCCGCCACTGCCCTGTATGAGGGTGATTACGCCACCGCGCAACCCGCCGCCGAGGAGTGCCTGCTGCTATCGCACGAACAAGGCGATCAGGATGGCATCGCCCTCGCACTGCTCAATCTGGCTAGCGCGTTGCTGTTCCAGCAGGCTTATGACGCGGCAAACGACCGCTTTGACGAGTGTCTTGCGCTGATGCGCGCCCTGGGCGACCAGACAGGCATTGTCCAGTCGCTCACTGGCCTGGCGAACGTAGCTCGGCAGCAGGCTAGCTTTGGACAGGCTACAGCCCGCTACAAAGAGGCACTCACCATCGCTGAAGCATTGGATTACAAGCTGGGCGCAGTCGGCGCACTGGAGGGATTGGCCCTGGTTGCTGTCGCTGTGGCGCAAGCGGAGCAGGGAGCGCGGCTGTTGGGTGCGGCAGCCGCGCTCCGTCAGGCGATCAACGTCCCCCTGCACACCTTCGACCGCCACGAATATGAGCAGGCCGTCGTCACTTTGCGCCAGCAATTGGATGGGGACAGGTTTGATCAGCAGTGGGCCAGCGGTCAGGCTCTCGCACTAGCCATCGCTACTGCCGATGCCCTCAGCCTGGAAGTCCTCGCTGTAGCCACTACCCTCACCCGCTAGCTGGTAAACCGCACCAGCCGCACATTATTCCGCACAATACTCCGCACAATACTTCTTCCCTTTCCAGCCTATCCCCCGGATAATGGTAACAGTACGTCTTGCCCGAAAAAGAAAGGAACTAAGCCCATGAACACCCGAAAGATGCTACCCACCCTGCTGTTCGCCGCCATCCTCAGCCTTACCCTGTTCGGCTGCGATAGCGGCAGCAACTCTAGCAGTGCGGCCAACAATGCCGCCAACCAACCGACCAATGCCAGCGTCAGCAACCACCCCGTCGCCAATCCCCCTAGCGGGGCTAGCAATGCCACCAGCAGTGCGGGCAGTGGCGGTGCTACCAAGCTCACCCTGGTCAAGTACGTGCCGCTGCAACTGAGCAGCGGCGGACAGACCTACTACGATTATATCGGCATCATCAAGAACGACGGCAATAGCAGCGTGGCCCAGCCCCGGATACAGCTTATGAACGACAGCGGCACCGTACTTGGCACTGGGGTGACGGAGGGGTTGTTGGCCGAAGTCTACGCCCTGCCGCCCGGTCAGAGCGTTGGCTTCAATATGCTCTATATGATGGGGGCATCGATTAAGCAGCCCCAGTTCAAACTCAGCGTTGAGGGTGACAGCGCACTCGTCAAGATGTGTACCAAACTCCCCGTACTCAGCCAGCAGGCTAGTACATCGGGAGTAGGCCAACTGCTTACAGGTACGGTGAAGAACGACACTGCCCATTCGCTCATCATGTGGTCTGTCAACGTGATCGCTTACGACGATAGTGGCAACATCGTAGATACTGGCTCTGGCAACGGTGCTAGCGCGGGCAACGCCAACGACTCAGGCATCCCCTTCGACGCACAGAGTACCCAGAAGTTCAGCGTCACCTTGACCGGCAGTGCTGCTAAAGCGACCCACTACGACCTCCTTGCCAGTGGTTGTTGGTTGCACTAGCGCACGCGGAACAGCAAGAACGCACAGGGTGTGCTAAAAGTGCGCCCCAACCTGAAAAGAGAAATAAAGCGAACACCCGAAAGATGCTACCCACCCTGCTGTTCGCCGCCATCCTCAGCCTCACCCTGTTCGGCTGCGATAGCGGGGGCAGCAGCAATAGCGGCGCGACCCGCCAGCCCACTACCTCCGCCAGCAACCCGCCGCGCAGCAACAGCCACGCCGCTGCCAGCCCCAGCAGCAATTCCACTGCTTCTAAGGCTGGCGCAGGCAGCACTAGCGACATCAAGCTAACCGTAGTCAAGTACATCACCACCACCGATAGCAACCCCGGCTTCAGCACCCACTACCTCGGCATCGTGAAGAACGAAGGTAGTATCACTGCCAAGGAACTCATGGTGCGGGTGGTGGACGACAGCGGCCAGGTGCAGGAGCAACCCGCAGGTGATGTGGAGTATGCGCTGCTGCCACCAGGCCAGAGCGCAGGCTTCAACATGGATTACGTAGGCGGGGATATCAAGCACCCCCAGTTCAACGCCAGTGGCACCGCGATCACTGCTGATGACCCCCAGCCCGCGCAACTCAGCATCGTCAGCAGCCAGTTCGCCACCTCGCCCACCGGCGGGTAAGTGGTGGAGGGCGTGGTGAAGAACGACAGCGATCACCAGGCCGTCCTCTGGATGGTCAACGTCATCTTCTACGACGGCAGCGGCAAGATTGTGGATGTGAGCAGCGGCAACGGCATGGATGCCGCCGGTGCTGCGCTCCCGCTTGAAGCGCACAGCACGGTGAAGTTCCACGTCAACGTAAGCGGTATCTACGCGAACATGAGTAGTATCTCCGGGGCGAAAACCACCAGGTACGACTTGTTCGCCTCTGGCTATCAGTATAAGCTACGCTGAGGCTTTAGCGGCGGGACTGGCAAGGTAGAGGCAGAGCATGGCGAGATCGCTACTATCCAGGCAGGCGATGGCCTTGATCAGGATACTGCTGGCATAATTCTTCATCACGGAAGATGGCTCCTACGGCTAGATGACTCTCTGCTGCCCTTAACATAGTACAGCGAGCAAGAGGCTGCTTTGTCTTTGCTATCTGACCGGCCCTGCTCAAGCGAAGGTGGTTGGCAGCGTAGTTGCGTTCAGCGCGGCTCGTCAGCGACCTGCCAGTAGCTGGGTAGGGTGTAGCCAGTCAGAGTGAGGCTGTAGAAGTAGTAAATCTTGCCGCCATCGCGCAGCATCAGCCCCTTGCCGAAGAACTGGTAGTCACCTTCCCCGATCTGTCGCTCCGGGGCAGTGGCCCAACCAAGCCGGTCGCGCAGGAGACCAAAGCCAGCCCACTCTTGGCGGAACGAGGAGCCAGGGGTATAGAGACCGGCGGGCGGATTGGTGGCCGCTACCGGCTGCTCATCGTGACTGAAGCTGAAGTAGGGATAGGCGGTATAGTCCTTGAACAGATAGAAGATTAGGCTGCGGCTACCTGGTACACCGCTAGGTGCGACGTAGATTAGATGGCCGCCCTGGAAGTGTTGGATGCTGACCTGCGCTTTGCTACCGCCTATGTTAGGGCAACTAAGCTGGGTTGCCACCATGCTGCTGCTCAACCACAGTTTGCCGAAGCTACCACCAATCATCGCATTGCAACTGGCTGCGAGCAGCGGCACGTTCTGGCGGGTCCAGCCAGTGTATTGCAGGTTGCCGCCCACTAGCACGTAGACGTGGTCGAGGTCAGGGCCAGACTGGAACAACAGACCACGCTCGAAGAAGTTATACTCCACCGCTGCCATCTTGCGCTCATAGCTCGTCGCCCATCCCAAGCGTTGCTGTACACTGGCATCCTCGCGCCAGACCTTGCCAAAGCCGAGGTGGGGTGCGATCAGGCTGGCCGGTGGGTTGAGGGCGGGGTCCTTGCTACCGTCAACAAAGGTGTCGGTAAAGCGTTGCACCTTACCATCGTCGTAGAGGACGTAGACGTACTTGATCGTTTTGCTGTCGTAAGGGTCGGCCTGCACGCTGACCATCATGCCGTGTGCAAAGGACTGCCGGATCACCGGGTTGAGCAGGTCGGAGTTGTTGTTCAGGGGGCAGCCAACTTGCTGGCGCACGCTCGCGGTGTTGTTCCACAAGAAGGCGACACCATCGGCCTGGGTACCCTTCGGATTGCCCCCCTTGCAGTCAGGGTCGGAGTCGGTCGGCAGTTGTGCTGTGGGTGAGCTGTACCGCCACTGGTAGTAGTGTTGGCCGATGTTGCCTATCTGCACCTTGTAGCTGGCGGGGGCGGACGGCACGTAGGTCAGAACCCGCCGCTCGAACGCCTGGATCAGTACAGGGGTGTTTGGCTGCCCCGCAATCCTGGCCTTCGCCCAGTAAGCCGCGCTGATCGGGTAGCCAGTGGCGTAGAACCAGGGGTCGTTGAGGCGGGCGTTGGTCCGCTGACCGTTCTGGCTGATCAGGCCGGTCTGATTGAGGAACTTCCAGAACACGAGCGGGATGTTGTGCTGGGTGGCAGGCTCAAAGTACCCCTGAGTCACGTTGTAGCTGTTATAATCGGCAGCCGTGCTGGTAGCACCAGCACGATTGATGGTGGCGTTGACTGCACTGCCAACCCGGTTGTTCTCCTTGTTGCTCATCACGGCGGAGAAGCTGGCATAGGTAGGGGCGGTGGTGTCGTCCAGGTCGCTGGCAAGCGGTATTTGCGCGGGGGCAAGTTCGACAAACGCGTTGTTGCCCACCTGCATCTTGCCGCTAATCAGTTCGCGGGTGAGCAGGCCGTTGGTGACGTAGAAGGGGCTGCTCTTATCACCGTCAGGGTTGTTGATCTCCATGCGGCTCTTGTCGAAATACTGCACCATGCGTGTGCCGTCCTTGCCTTCGGCGTAAGCCTCTTGCAACCCGCCGCTGTTCGGCTGTGGCCCCCAGTAGTAGCCGCGTTGCACCTCGCCGTTAGCTACCAGACTGTCGGCGCGTTGCCAGACCTGCGCGAAGGCAGGGTCGGCGAAGGCGGGGTTGCTGGCCGCAGTTGCCGATTGTAGCCCCAGCCTGATGACTACCATGGTGATCAAGACGAACATGGCTACGTTGGAATGCTGATTCATCATTCTACTCCGTCTACTGCCTCGATTGGCAGCGTTGCTGAACTAAATCGCTGTCCTGGCTCGGTTGGTCATGATCAACCGTTGTTGTGACCACCAGCTAATGATAGCGCGATAGGGTACCTGTTCTTGTTGGATTATGTTGGATGTTGGTAGCGATCTGGCTGGTTACAGCCAACAAACCAGCCAGCACCAGGTTGGCCGCTACAGCTGCGCCGACTGTGAGCATGGAAGTTGTTTGTTCTCTGTCCTTGGCCAAGGTAAGTAGTCCCCCAAGCCTTCCTTGTCACACCTCTGCCGATTGTATGCAGCAGATAAACAGTGAATTACCTCTTGCAGCATAATAGCAGGTTCTTGCCAAAGTCGCAACCAAAACTATTGTATAAGGAAGGGATCACCTCTATAATGGTATTAGTTAGTCGGGCAAAACAGAGACCACGTTCTTGAGACGAGGGTTGAGCGTGATAGAGTGGCAGCAGATCAGAGTGGCAGTGGCAAAGCTACTAAGTACAATGATGCAAAGTCACTCACGCAGTGCTTCAAAGCTGGCACATCAACTTGAACTGCCAGTCAGCAGCATCAGCGATTGGCTGCTGTGCAAGAGTGACATGAACGATGTGGCTAAAAGTAAGCTGCTGACCGTCTACCCTGAGGTTGAGCCTACGCTACTTGCAGCCCTCAACAGTGGTAGCAGCAACTGGCAGTCTTCAACGAGCAAACCCTCAGCAAAGCCAGCATTGATCTCTACCTCAGTGCAGCTATAGACCTTCTGGCTGGCGACCAGAAAGTTGATGTAGTCGTACTCATCGCACTTAGGTAGTTGCTTATTTGTAACGCCCTTGTACCGGTTTGGCGAGGTAGTCACCACCTACTACGCACCATGATGCCCGTAAGTCCTATCTAATCTTGAGCAGGCCAATCAGCCACTTGAGCAGGCTAATCAGCCATTCGTTCAACCAGGAGTAAATTGATGCAGAAGTCAACTAAGCAGATGCTTTGTGCCATAAGTCTGGTCGTGCTTTTCAGCTTGGTGCTGACCTATCTCAATCTACCTGTAAGCTCAAGTGCCACAAACAAGGCAGCGCAGCAGAACGGTACTACGGAGAGCGTCAGCAACCAGGCAGCCACTAGTGCTGCTGACCGCAGGCAGTGGGGCAACCTCCCCCTGTACTTTGAGCCTAATGTGGGCCAGTTCGATGCGGCTGTACACTATGTGGCACGAGGTAGCGGCTACAGCTTGTTTCTTACTCCCAGCGAAGCTGTGCTTAGTTTGGCTCCTACAACTGCCAACAAGAGTGTTGATCTTCAAGCGTCCACCAACTCTACTTCCGAGGGTGCGCTGCTACGCTACCGCTGGCAGGGAGCTAACAGCACACCAACGTTTGCGGCAGCGCAGCCACTGCTTGGCAAGAGTAACTACTTCATCGGGAACGATCCTACTGGCTGGTACACCGATGTACAGCACTATGCCAGTGTTAGCTACAAGAACCTCTACCCCGGCATTGATGTGCTGTACTACGCTAATGCTGAGGGTAAGCTGGAACACGACTATGTGGTTGCCGCCGGAGCTGACCCCAGGCAAATCCGCTTTAGTGTGGAAGAGGCAGACCGGCTTGAGGTACGCTCTGGCACGTTGGTACTACACACCGCGGTGGGCGAGGTACGTCAGGCCGTGCCGCAAATCTACCAGGAGACCTCAAGTGGTCGACAGCTGGTTACCGGTGGCTACAAGTTGCTTAGTGATGGCAGCGTGGGCTTTGAGGTGGTTGCCTACAACCCTGCCCTGGCTCTGGTGATCGACCCCGTGCTGGAGTTCTCCAGCTATCTGGGTGGTGTTTCATCTGGTACTGACCATGTGCTTGCTCTCGACGTTGACCGCAATGGTGACGTAGTACTTACAGGCGGTACCTATGCACTTGATTTCCCAGTAGTTAGCCCTCTGCAAGCAAAGAACAGTGGAGCGAGCGACGTGTTTGTCATCAGGCTGAGCGGCTCCGGCAAAGGCATTTTGTACTCAACGTATCTGGGTGGTAGCTCATTTGATGAAGGCAAGGGCATTAAAGTTGACCGCGAGGGTAATATCTATGTAGCAGGAACAACCACATCAGTTAACTTCCCAGCTAAGTACCTCCTTCCAAGCAATGGTCAGCGGAGTGAAAACAATGCATTTGTTACTAAGATAAATCCCGACGGTTCGCAGGTAGTTTACTCAGTGTTGTTGGGAGAGGTTGCAACTGTTCGCGGGTTGGCCCTGGCGGCTGACAGAAGTGTTTATGTTGTTGGAGCCACGACTAGCGAGCAGTACCCCACCCTCAACGCTGTTCAGGCACAGCGGTCAGCTCAAGACAACCCGTGTTCATCCTCCAACTCTGACCTCTTTGTCAGCAAGCTCAATCCGTCTGGCTCTGCCTTCACTTACTCTACCTATTTGGGCGGTAGCGGTGATGAGGATGCTGGTGGGATTGCCGTAGGCCTGGATGGTAGTGCTTATGTCAGTGGCTACATCGTGCCAATAAGCCCAGTACCATGTGATCCACGTGGGCCACTTCAACCACTCGACCAACACACAAGCCAAGTCAACACAAGCGTCGAAGGGTATAAACCTCAACAAAACAGATTCAAAGATGATCTAAGTGACGTTTTTATCGTGAAGCTGCCCGCCGCTGGCTCTAGCATCACCTATCTAACTTATCTAAGTAGCTTCAATAAAACCTCACGTTCACCTATCTACTCAGATAACGGGGGTTTTGTTGCCGGTATTGGAGTAGATCAAGCTGGCAACGCTTATATCGCTGGTAGCACGTACTCACCTGATTACCCAACCGTAAACGCTTTGCAGCCGAAGATAAGTGTAGCTCCTGATGCTTTTCTCAGCAAGCTGAACGCTCAAGGTTCAGAGCTAATGTACTCGACCTACCTGGGCGGCAAGGGTATAGATGAAGCCTACGCTGTAGCTGTTGATCAGCAGGGTAATGCTTACCTCGCGGGACTGACTAACTCACCAGACTTCCCTTCTGTAGATGCTGTCCAGAAGAGTGTAGTTGACCCTGCCGCTTTTGTCACGAGCTTTAGCTCTGATGGTAGCTCCCTACGTTACTCGACCGCGTTGGGCGGCAAAGGTTTGGATGCGGCTAACTCGATAGCAGTGAACACTGATGGCTCGGTGTACATTGCTGGCGAAACCCACTCTGAAGATTTTCCGCTGCGAAACCCTGTGCAAACCAACCCACGTCAAGGGTTTGTGGCTAAATTGTCATCTCCTTCTGGGAGTAGCCGCTTTTTCGTTGAGACTGGTCAATCACTAAGTGGCAAGTTCCTCAACTACTGGCTGTCACATGGTGGCTTGAGCATACAAGGCTATCCGCTCACTGGTGAACTCGAAGAGGTAAGTGCCATTGATGGCAAACGCTACAGGGTTCAGTATTTTGAGCGTGCTATATTTGAGTTGCATCCTGAAAATGCGACCCCTTATGATGTGCTACTTAGTCAGCTAGGTAGACTTCGCTACAACCAGAGGTACCCCACTGGTGCGCCTGGACAACAAGCAAGTCGGGACAATCCTCGCAGTTTCGGGGCCACAGGTAAGGTTGCGGGCGG
>Ga0209724_1000738_pt1 | contig 31119 bp, 28 predicted proteins | sample grotaG_FD_184143 | JGI IMG/M metagenome (GOLD analysis project Ga0209724, IMG submission 184143) | Glacier valley bacterial and archeal communities from Borup Fiord, Nunavut, Canada, to study Microbial Dark Matter (Phase II) -... | ecosystem: Environmental > Aquatic > Freshwater > Ice > Glacier ...
GCGCTGGTGTTCTCACCCTCTGCTTCGTAAAGGTAGTTTAAGCCCAGATGCAGCGCGAGGCATTCATAGAGTTGATGCTCCCGAAACGGCTTGGGCACGAAGTCGTCACAGCCTACCTTAAGCACCTCGGCCCGCTGCTCGGCAAAGGCGCTGGCGGTGAGGGCCACGATTTTGACCGCGCTCCCACCCGGAAGTAAGCGGATGCGGCGGGTGGCCTCGAAGCCGTCCATGACCGGCATTCGCATGTCCATTAAAATGAGCTGCGGTTGCCACGCCTGCCACTGCTCGAGCGCCACCGCGCCGTTTTCGGCCTCGAGCACCTCGAAACCCAGCGCGCCCAGCATCTGTACCAGTAGTTGGCGGTTTTCCCACTTGTCGTCCACCGCCAGAATGCGAATCTGTGGAACCTGGCCCGAGTCGTCCGGGGCCAGCCCAACCACCTTTTTCAGGCCGATGTCGCTCGAGTCGGCCCAGTCGGCACTTTCCAGATACACCTCGAAACTGAAAGTACTGCCCTGACCGGGCACGCTCGAGACCCCGATGTCGCCACCCATCAGCCGCACAAATTGCCGCGAGATGGGCAGGCCCAGCCCGGTGCCCTCGAGCGAGTGACGCCCACTGGCACTCTGCACGAAGGGGTCGAACAGGGTACTGAGAGCCTCGGCCTCGATGCCGTACCCGGTGTCCGAGACCGCAAAGTGCAGCTTGTCGCCCTGATAGCCCACCTCGAGCCACACCCGGCCTTTAGGGGTGAACTTGAGCGCGTTGCCCAGCAAATTGATTAAAACCTGGCGCAGCTTGCTTTCGTCGCCAAATATGAACTGGGGTACGTCTGGGGCATGGTTCAGCTCGAGGGACAGGCCCTTCTCGAGCGCTCTGGGGCGCAGCATCTCGAGCAGACTGAACAGCAGGCGGTGCAAATCGAAGCGGCTCTCGTTGAGCGCCACCCGTCCGGCCTCGATTTTGGACATCTCGAGCACGTCGTTGATTAAACTCAGCAGGTGTTCGCCACTGCGGCCCATGATGCCCACCTGCTCGAGCTGAACTTTCGAGAGTCCACTGTCGCGGGCCAGCACCTGCGCGAAGCCCAAAATGGCGTTGAGCGGGGTGCGGAGTTCATGGCTCATGTTGGCCAGAAAGTGGCTCTTGGCCCGGTTGGCGGCGTCGGCGGCTTCACGCGCCTCGAGCAGCACGCTTTCGCGCCGCTTTTCCTCGGTGATGTCGCGGAAGAACCACACCCGCCCGAACAGGTTGCCCTCGCTCGAGACCACCGGGCCGCTGCGGCGGTCCAGGGTGCGCCCATCCTTGAGCACAATTTCGTCGCGGGCGCGCTCCAAGGGGTGCTCGAAGAGGTTTTGAACCCGTGCCACGTAGCTCACCGGGTCCACCACCTGAGCGGCCATGAAGGGCAGCCGCTCGGAGTTGCGCTCCAGATTCATCATGGCGTCGGGAAGGCCCCACAGCTCCTGATAGCGGCGGTTGTAGTCCACCAGCTTGCGCTTCTCGCTGACCACTAAAATGCCGTCTGGGGCGGCCTCGAGCTGGGCTTTCATCAGGGCCTTGCTGCGCTCGAGTTCCTGCTGCCGCCGCTTTTCTTCGCTGATATCGCGGAAAAACCAGATGCGGCCCAGAATTTTGCCCTCGCTCGAGACCACCGGACCACTGCGGCGGTCCATCACCGTGCCGTCTTTGAACGTCACCTCGTCGCGTGATTCCTCGAGCGGATGGTCGTAGAGGTAGAGCACCCGCGCCAAAAACGCCTCGGGGTCGCTCACACGGGAGGCCAGCAGCGGGGCCAGCACTCGGCTGTCGCCCTGCTCGAGCAGCTCCTCGGGAATGTCCCACAGCGCGGTGTAGCGGTGGTTGTAGCTCACCAGCCGCCGATTCTCGTCTATGACCATCACCCCGTCTGGGGCGGCCTCGAACTGGGCCTCGAGCACCGCGTTGCTCCGCATTAGCGCGTTTTCCACCTTCCTGAAGGCGGTGATGTCCTGAAAAAGATAGAGGGTGTGAATGGGTTCCTGTGAGCCTGTGCCACTCGAGCCTGTGAAGCACTGCGCCTCGAGCAACACCGTGCGCTCACCGCCGTCTTTGGCCCGCAAATGGACCTCGAGACCCCGCCCCTGACCGTCGCGGCGCAGCGTCTCGACCAGATGTTCCCGCTCGGCCAGATGCACCCACAGGTTCAGCTCGAGCGCAGTAGAGCCTAGCAATTCGGGGGCGCTGTAGCCCAGCAGCTCGAGCGTGGCCCGACTGGCCTCGAGAAAGCGGCCCTCGCCCAGGGTCACGATGGCCCACGGAACCGCGCTGTGGCGCAACATACGGGCAAATTCACGGTCAGAAAAGGCGGTCAGGGGTGTCTGCTGCGCCTCAGATAGGTCCGGTTGAGGTGTCTCTCGCTGGGGTGTTTCTGGCTCGAGCGCCCCCAGACCAGCCTCGAGCACTTTCTCCAGTTGAGCGCCCAGCACGTCTTCGCTGACGCCTAGCCGCTGGGCCGCATCAGCGCGGCTGAGTTGCCCCGAGAATACCTCGAGCAGGGTGGCTTGGACATGAGCCGGGGTTTGAGCGTGTGGGCCGAACATTCGAGTCCAGTGTATAGGCTGGGTCTGGGCGATGAAAGGGGTGGCTCGAGCGCCCTCCCTGCTGCGTCCAATCCAAAATGAAAGCGTTAGGTTATAGTCCTTATACGATAAGAGCGAGGAACCGATTAACCTCGCAACCCTGAATTCTGAGCAGATTGACGCAAAACACCCCGACTAAAGCGAGGATTCATGGATGAAACCGATGAACAACTGATTGGACGAATGGCCCTGCGCGACGAGTCGGCGCTGCTCGAGTTACACAAACGCTACTCGCGCTACCTGATGGCGATGGCGCGGCGCATGATGAGCGACCTCGATTTGGCCGAACAGTGCGTTCAGGACGCTTTTCTGAGTGCCTGGAACGCCAGTAATCGCTTCGACCCGACCCTGGCTTCGGCCAAGACCTGGCTGGTCACCATCGCGCACCGCCGGATGCTCAACGCCCGTCGGGACAGCGCCGAGGCGACCCTGCCGCTCGAGGAGTGGGATTCTCCCACCGAGAGCGCGGATTTGCTCGAGCAACAGGTCGTTCGCCGGGCGGTGGACACCCTGGGGGCCGAGGGGAAGCACCTCATCGAAATGGCTTTTTATCAGGGCTACAGTCACTCTGAGCTGGCGGTGCTCACCGGAAAGCCGCTGGGCAGCATCAAGACTCAACTCAGAAGCGCACTGAGCCAGCTTCGTAAACATTTCGAGCAGACCCCCAAAGGAGGTGCCCAATGACCGTTGATTTTGACAATTTAGTAGCCTACGCGCTGGGCACGCTGTCTCCCGAGGCCAGCGCTGAGGTGGAACGCCTGCTCGAGCGCGATAGTGCAGCCAGAGCCGAGGTGCGGGCCATGCAAGAGGGTCTGACCGATATGGTGCTCGAACTCGAGCCAGTGAACCTCCAATCAGGGGCCGAAGACCGTTTGCTGGCTCGAGTTCGCGCTCAGGGTGAAGCATCGCAGCCGAGTGCAACTCGAGCGATTGTCTCCGAAACACCCGTGGTTACGACCTCCACCCCACAAAAAAGCGTGCTCGAGCTTCCCCGAGAGCGGCCCCGCTGGATTCTGGGCGCGGCACTGGGTGGACTGGCAGCGGTGATTGCGCTGGCGGTGGTCCTGCCCAGCCTCCCTTTTATTCAGGAAAACCGTATTCAGAACGAGTTTAACAGCTATGTCAGCCGCCCTGGAGCCATCACCCAGGCGTTGCTGAACTCCAAAGGTCAATCGGTGGGCAAACTGGCCCGCCTCGCCACCGGAGAGGTTTACGTGCTGCTCGACAAATCTCCCTCGAGCGAACGGGTCTACCAGGCCTGGAAGATTGCCAAGGACGCAAAACCTGTTTCACTGGGCGTTTACGGGGGGCGCAACTTCCTCACCTCGAGCGCGGTGGCTCAGGGCGAAACCTTCGCGGTGTCAGTGGAACCGCCGGGAGGCAGCGACCAACCCTCAAGCGCTCCGGTGGCGGTGGCGCAGTTGTAGAGCGCAAGCGCTCTACAAACGTCAAACGCCGAACGTCGAACGCCAGAAACGAAACAGGCGTTTGACGTTCGACGTTTGCAACCTCGTCAGAGGTTCACAGGAGGTCACGACCACGGGGTAATCGCCCGCTCGAGGTCGCGCACGGTGTAGTCGGTGAGCAGCGCGAGTAAGGCTACCGCAATGGCTCCCTCGAGCACGTAACCCAAATTGTTCACGCTCAGGCCCGCGATGATGGGCTGGCCCAGTCCGCCCGCTCCCACTAAGGGCGCGAGTGCGGCGGTGGCAATGAGGAGCACGAAACTGGTTCGCAGCCCCGCCAGAACCGCTGGAAGCGCTAGCGGCAACTCGAGCCGTAGCAGCATCTGGCGCTCGTTCATGCCCATGCCCCGCGCGGCGTCCCTTGCGTTCTCGTTTACCCCAGCCAGCCCGACCAAGGTGCTCGAGACGGTGGGCAGCAGGCCGTACAAAAAGAGCGCCAGATACACCGAGGTGCTGCCGAAGCCAAAGATGGGCAGCGCCAGGAACAGCACCGCCACCGGAGGAAAAGTCTGTCCCAGCGCGGTTAGGCTCGAGACCAGACTCAGGAATGGCTTGCCCGACGGGCGCGTGACCCACACCGCCAGCGGCAGGCCGACGATGAGCACGCCTAGCATGGAAAGGCCCGCCAGTGAGATGTGCTCGAGCGCTAACTCAAGCAAGGTGGCCCGCTCGAAGATGGGCGGTGGAGTGCGGCCCACCAGGGTTTCGAGCAGGGTTTTCCACAATCCCTGCCACGCGAACAGCCCAAAGAGCGCGGCCCAAAGCACCCCCATCCTGATTAGTGCTCGAGCGACCCTCATGTGGCCTTGTGGCGCTGGTCCATACTGCGCTCATCCATACGGGCCACGGTCAAATCGTTCAGGGTAATTGTTCCGATGATTTGACCTTGCGGGTCCACCACCGGAAGCTCCCCGCCCGCCTCGAGCAACCGGGAAAGTGCATCTCGAGCGCTCATGGTCCCCGGAATCGCTGCTTTTTCTGACGTCTCACGTCCGAATTCTGACCTCTGCATCGGCCCCATCAAACTCGCCACACTCACCCGCCCCAGCCGCTTGAGTTCGCGGTCCGCGCCCACGAAATCGCGCACGAAATCGCTTGCCGGGTTGCCCAGCAGCTCCTCGGGGGTGGCGTACTGCTCCACTTTCCCGTCGCGCATCAGGCAGATGCGGTCCGCCAGCTTGACCGCCTCGTCTATGTCGTGGGTCACGAACAAGATGGTCTTGTGAATCTCGCTCTGAATGCGTAAAAACTCGGCCTGCAAGCGCTCACGGGTGATGGGGTCCACCGCGCCAAAGGGTTCATCCATCAGCAGAATCTGCGGGTCCGCCGCCAGCGCCCGCGCGATGCCTACCCGCTGCTGCTGACCTCCAGAGAGCTGCTTGGGATAGCGGTCTCCAAATTTGTCCGGCTCAAGGCCCACCACAGCGAGCAGTTCCGCTGCCCCCCTACGCTTTTTTCCCTTCTCCCACCCCAGCAAACTGGGCACCACCTCGACGTTTTCAAAGATGGTCATGTGCGGAAAGAGGCCGATAGATTGAATCACGTAGCCAATCGAGCGCCGCAGACTCACCGCGTCCTGCTCGAGCACGTTTTTACCCTCGACCAGCAGCGCGCCGCCGGTGGGTTCAATCATGCGGTTGACGAGTCGTAACAGGGTAGATTTACCGCAACCCGAAGGTCCAATCAAGACCACCAATTCACCTTTGGGCACCTCGAGCGTGATGTTCTCGAGCGCCAGGGTGGGGCCGTAGCGCTTCTCGACGCCTTGAAACTGGATGGCGGCGCTCATGGTTTGTACGCTCCGTAGGAGAGGAGTTCTCGGTTATCAGTTTTCGGTTCTCGGTTACGAAGACCCTCGAGCGTAGGTTTCATATCAAATTTTAAAAAATACATGTGCTCCATCGCTAATTCCTCCCATTGCACCTTCTCAACCGACAACTGATAACCCACGAATCACAAGCCCCTTGGCACAAACACCCGCGCCAGACCCTTCACCAGCGCGTCGCCCAACAGGGCCAGAATCACCACCGGGGCCGCGCCCAGCAGCACCAAATCGGGAATAGCCCCCTCGACGCCGCGCTGCACAAAAAAGCCCAGGCCCCCAGCCCCAATGAGGGCGGCGATGGTGGCGATGCCCAGCGTGAGCACCAGGCTCGAGCGGACGCCCTCGAACAAAAAAGGCAGGCTGAGCGGCAACTCGGCCCGCAGCAGCGACTGGGTGGGGTTCATGCCCATGCCCTTTGCGGCGTCGCGCACGCCCTCGGGCACGTTGCGAAGGCCCACGTAGGTGTTGACCACGATGGGCAGCAGCGCGTAGAGCGTGAGCGCAATGAGGGCCGGAGCCGCCCCGATGCCGCGCACGCCGATGTCGGCCAGGGGGTTTGAAAACCTAAAATTGCCCAGCGCCTCGAGATTTCCGGTAAAAACGTTGTAGAGCAGCATCCCAGCAATAAGCAGCCCGATGCTCACCGCCAGCGCTCCAAACAGGCTCGAGACGGCGAGTTTGAGGTTCCCCCCGATGCGGCCCCCCAGTGGGATTCTCGAGATTAAAAACGCAACGGCGCTCGAGCCGAGCAGCCACAACAGCAGGGTGCCGAGGGTGGTTCCGCGTCCCAGAGCCGCCAACGGGGGCAGCAGCAGGCCGAACAGCGAGAGCGACGGGACCGTTTGCAAAAAGCCTGCCCCGCCCAGCACCGGACCGGCCAGCGACGAACTGCGGGCGGCGGCGATGCCCAGCGGCACGCCCACCAGGGCCGCGATGAGCAGTGCGGTGAAACTGAGCGCCAGGTGGCGTACCAGTTCCGGCCCGAAGCTCTCGGACACGCCGCGCAGCTCCACCGCCGGACCCAGGCTCGAGAAGGCCCCGGTAAACAGCAAACCCAGCAGGGCTAGCGGACCCAGCCACGCCGCAAAGCGCGCTTCCTGACCCACCCCGAACCCGGCCACGTACATCGCCAGCAGGCTTAGCCACGCGCCACCGGACAGCGACGCTCGAGAGAATTCCCCCACGCTAGCCGTGAGAGACGCGCTCGAGACTTGCAGGTAAAACCCGCTCGAGGCCACGGCCAGCGCCACCAGCGCACCGAGCAGCCAGCCGCGCAGCGGTATAGCCCGTTCACTCATCTTGAGCGGCATTATCGCCAGCACCAGCGTGAGGACCCACAGGACCAGCGCAGCGTAACCCCACACGTTGGGCAGGTTCCACAGGCTCTCGGCCTGACCGGAGAGTAGGCGGTTAGGCCGAAAGTTGAGCCACGGCAATACCCACGAGATGACGCCCAGCGCCCCGCCCAGTGCAGCAACCCAATTTCGCATGTGTACTCCTCGAGTGAATTTCTGACGGGTGGTTTGGCTATGAGTTACGGGTGATAAGTGATGAGCTGAAAAACTTGTGGGAGGGGATATTTTAATTTCTATGGATTTCAGGCGTCGCGTGTAGTGGCTCAATTCTTAAAAAGGCTCGAGCCGCTAAACTTCCGCCCATTGAAGCACATCTGAGCGCGCAGTATGTCGGATGGGTGACGCTCGAGCGCGGGACAGGGGAATGGGAACCTCTGGTCACAGCCTCGAGCGGACCCTCTTAGCTTAATCTTCCTCACCCTAACGCCACGTTTCCATGATGTTTGGTAGAAGCCATAGGGCTACACTCGAGAGGTATCACAATTCCCCGGAGGTTTGCTATGTCCCTGCTCGACGACGCCAAGAAAATGCTGGACCAAGTGGTAGACAAGATTGAAGACGTGGCTCACGACGCCAAAGACTGGGCCGACGACATGGGCGACAAGGTGCGCGACGGCATCAGTGATATGCGCGACGGGGCTGAGGCTAAAGCGGGCGACGCTAAGGTCGAAGGTGTGGTCGCCGACGCTAAAGAGGGCGTTCACGGCGCGGTGGCGGGCGTGGCAGGCGCGGTCTCGGACAAGGCCGCTGACGCGGCTCATGCGCTGTCCGGCTCGAGCAGCGGTTTGGCTGACGCGGCCAGAGACGCGGCCCACACCGTCGAGCACAACGCCGCTCAGGTCGAGGCTCACCACGAGGTGGCTCAGGGTCAGGCCCACATCCAGGGCGTCGTCGCTGACGTCAAAGCGGGCGTGGCCGACAAGGTAGCCGATGTTGCCGACGCCGCCAAGAAGTCGCTGAGCTGAATTTGCTGTGTTGAAAAGCCCCTCGAGCGTGAGGGGCTTTTTTTGTGCTCGAGAATTCGGACATCAGAGTTCAGACATCAGAATTCAGAACTCGTTTTTTCGGGCGTCTGCGGCCTGCCGTCTGCCTCCTCCCGCTAAACTGACCCCATGAAGCGCCTCATCGTGTTGACCGGAGCGGGAATCTCAGCCGAAAGTGGCCTCAGAACCTTCCGCGACTCGGACGGGCTGTGGGAAAATCACCGGGTCGAGGACGTCGCTTCACCGGAAGGCTGGCGCAGAAATCCCGAACTGGTGCTCGAGTTTTACAATCAGCGCCGCAAGCAAGCGAAGGGGGCCGTTCCCAACGCGGCCCATAGGGCGCTGGCCCAGCTCGAGGACACCTTCGAGGTCCACATCATCACCCAAAACGTGGACAATTTACACCAAAGGGCAGGCTCGAGCCGGGTGCTGCACCTGCACGGGGAGCTGTTCACGGTGCGCTCGAGCGTGAGGGAGCATCTGATTTATCCGCTCGAGCAAATCAATAAGGGCGGCTGGGAACTCAATTTGGGCGATTTGTGCGAAGCAGGGTTTCAGTTGCGCCCCCACATCGTGTGGTTCGGTGAAATGGTCCCGGAAATCGAACGGGCCGCCGAACTTTGCACCCAGGCTGACTTGTTTATGGTGGTGGGTACGTCGCTGGGCGTCTACCCGGCGGCAGGTCTGCTCGAGTACGTTCCCCACGGCGTTCCTACGTTTGTAATTGACCCCCACATCCCAGAAGTCACCCCGCGCCTAAACCTTCGTCTGGTGGCAGAAAAGGCGAGTGTGGGCGTGGCTCGAGTGGCCCAGGATTTACGAGAGAGGTACGCCAATTAGGGTGCTCGAGGCCGTCCAAGCCACTCACTCACTTGCTTCTAGTCAGCCTCGAGCGCAGACTTGACACCTCCGGCACACGAAAGAGCATCGCCAGTGCCAGGTAAACCGCCATGCCCGCGCCCCCCGCCACCGTCAGACCCAACATGCCGCGCCACAGGTTGCCGGGACCGGGCAGCACTCGAGAAACCGCGTAAGCCACCGCGCCTGCAACCAAGGCCATGGGAATCACCCTACCCAGATGGCGAATCAGCGGCGACCAGTTCATGCCGACCCCGATGGAGTACATCGCCATGAGCAGGCTGGCGGTTATGGTGCTGGTGATGGTGGTGGCCAGACCGAAGCCCTGAAGCCCGTAGTGCGGCACCAGCAGCCCATATAAGGCCACGTCGGCCACCGCGCCGAGCGAGGTGACAATTAAGGGCGCGATGGTCCGCTCGCGCACGAAGAAGGTACGGACCAGCAGCGCGTTCAGGCCCGAGGGCACGATAGCCAGCGCCCAGGTGCTCAGGGTTAGCGCCCCGTAACTGAGGCGTTCCGCCTCGAGGGTGCTCGAGAACTTGACCAGACTGACCGCGTAAGGGGCCAGAACGCTGAACAGGATGCTCACCGGGGCGGCGATAAACGAGGTGAGGCGCAGCGCTTGCAGGGTGAGGCGGCGAAAGGCGTCCCAATCCTTGGCGGTGCTGTGGGTAGCCAGACGCGGATACAGCGCCAGCGCGGGCGAAACCGCAAACAGGCCGAGTGCGAGCTGAAACAGCACCTCGGCGTTGGAGTAGCCGGTCAGGGCGTTCTTGGGAAAGCCGGTGAAGAAGCGCACCACGAAAAAGTTGAGAAACTGCTTGCCCGAAGTGCTGATGGTGAAGGGAATCATCAGCAGCAGCACCCGGCGCAGCGCGGGATGCCAGAAGGTTTGTAGGTTGGGCATCAAACCCAGCCGCCTGAGCGAGGGAATTTGCACCGCGAGTTGCGCTAAGCCGCCCAGAGTGGTGCTCATGGCCAGCCAGAAGGCCGAGTGGGGAAAGGCCAGCAGCACGAAGATGGAGACCACGTTAAAGGCCATCGGGGCAAAGGCGCTGGCCCGGAAGTGCTCGCCCGCGTTGAGCAGGCCCATCGCCACGGTGGACAGGCTGATAAAGGTTAGAAAAGGCATCATCCACTGAGTGAGCACTATGGCGGTGGCCTGCACCTGCGGGTTGCCGCCGGGGTACAGCACGCTCTGTACCAGCCAAGGGGCCAACAAGATGCCCAGCCCCAGCACGATAAAATTGACCGCCAGCAACACGGCGGTGAAGCTCGAGGCCAGTTTCTTTTGCTCAAGGTCCGGCAAACTTTTATAGACTGGAATAAACGAGTTGATGAGCGCGCCCTCGGCCAGCAGTTCGCGCAGCAGATTGGGAATGCGAAAGGCGATGGTGAAGGCGTCGGTGAGGGTTCCCTCGAGCCGGTTGAAGGCCAACTGGCGCACCAGTCCCAGCCCCCTCGAGCCGAGTGTGCCCGCCATCACGGTAAGGATGTTGGAAATCCCCTTGCGTCCGATGCCCCCGGCCTGGGCTGCTGGGGTGGAGGGGGTCTCGAGAACGCTTTCGGGGTTGTCCATGCTCGAGCGAACAGTGTAGCAGACTGGGCTTGACGTCCCGCTCGAGCGCTTGCAGGTCCGGTAAAACCATGCTATTCTCTTACAGCTCTCGAGTGGCAGCTCTGGAGCGAAGAGTTGTGGAGAGGTGCCAGAGCGGTTGAATGGGACAGTCTCGAAAACTGTTGTAGGGGCAACTCTACCGTGGGTTCGAATCCCACCCTCTCCGCCAGAAGTGAAAAGACCCTGTTTTATTGGGGTCTTTTTTTATTCGGCTCGAGGATTGAGTTTTAAGTTATCAGTTATCCGTTTCGAGTCAAGAATGGTTGCGGTATATTGAATTATTCACTCGAGCAAAGCAGAAGAAACCTCGAGCTAGACGGTATTTCAGAATCAATACAATTCGCCGGGTACCCTCGAGCGAATCTCAGCGCCGCCATACTTTCACCGTGCCCCACAGCGCCAAAACCAGACCTAGCGCGCCGACCAGCAGCAAAATGATTGGGCGGCGGTCCACGACCTCGCCCAGTTCCTCGAGCACTCGCCTCGCGTAAGCGGCTTTCTGGTCGCCCTCGAGCAGCACGTCCACCGGATGCGGCGACTGCGGCAAGTTGGCGTACAAATCGTAAGGGCCGTCCTGGGCCGATGGCTCGGTGTAGCCCTTGGGGGTGAGTGGGTCAAAGAGGCTGCTCAACACCCAGTAAGCGTACTTTCCGGCGGGTAAGTCGGTGGCAATCACCAGTTTGCTGCCCTCGGTGCTGACCTTCCAGGGCGCACTTGTACTGCTCGAGGGCTGGGTTGCGCCTTTGAGCTGGCTTTCCAGGCGCTGCGAGAATCCGGTGAGCACCAGGTGGTACTGCCAGCCCGAGTTGAGCGGGGTCTTGAATCCAGTGTCGCTCAGGGTGGTTTGACCGCCCACATCGGTTTTGATGAATACGTCGAGGTAAGGAACCGAAAACCCGCTCGAGCTTTGCAGCGAATTGGTCAGGCTCGAGAAGCCCACCTTGAGCAGCAGCTTGCCACCCTGCGAAAACGTCTCCAGACTGCGTAAATCCAGGCTCGAGCGCTCTTCTTGGGTTAGGAAAGGGGGCAAGCGGTAAGTGCCGTCACCGTTAGTGTCGCCGCTGGGGTCGAACAGGCTGAGCAGCAAGGTAGCGGCGAGGGCGGGGCTGGACATCGCAGGGCAGTGTAGCAGAGTGCGAGTTGGGGTAGTTGCAAACTCCACTTTCAAGAGTTCCACCTCTGCCCAACAAAGCGAAGGTTAAAGGTCAAACGGGTGAGATGGATGGAATATTCGCACTTCAACGCTCCAGAGGGGCGCTAAGCCTCGACCTTCTCCTTTTCCTTATCGCGCTCGAGTTCACGCGTTCCCAGACCCAACAGGCCGGTACGGGGCATCAAATCCATCAGGGCGCGGGCCAGCAACTCGGGCTGGTGCTGTCCACCCTCCTCGAGCAGCGGCGCGTAACGTAGACGAGCCTTAAACTCGCTCGAGGCCCCTTCTTCGGTGAGCAGACTGGCTCCCTCGGCGTGGTAACGGGCCAGGGTGTGGGCGTCTACCGGACTGGAGTTGACCAGCACCCAGTTGGCGGGACGGCCCAGATGCTGCTCGAGCAGGCGGTGATGGCCTTCGAGGTCGAGGCCGTCGGTTTCACCCGCTTCTGAGAATAGGTTGGCGACCAGAATAAGCGGCGCGCTCGAGCGCCGAATCGCCGCGCCCACCTCGGGCACCAAAATGGCTGGAATGAGCGAGGTGAGCAGACTTCCGGGACCGATGACGATGGCTTCGGCCTTCTCGAGCGCCTCGAGCACCTGGGGCAGGGTCCGCACATCGGGCGGAATCAGGCTCATACGCTGCACCCGCCGCCCTTTGCGCTCCTGGCCCAGCTTGCTCTCGCCATAAATCACGCTACCGTCTTCCAGATGCGACACCAGCAGGGCGCTCTCGAAGGTGGCGGGCAGCACCTGACCGCGCACCCGCAGCACCTGATTCACATCACTGATGGCGTCCTCGAGCGTGCCACGCTCCTCGGACAGGGTGGCCAAGAGCAGGTTGCCGAAGGTGTGGCCCTCGAGTCCCTCGCCGCGTGAAAAACGGTGCAGCAGCAACTTGGCCAGCACCGGAGAATCGGACAGGGCCGCGTAACAGTCGGTGAGGTCTCCGGGCGCAATCATGCCCAGGTCCTTGCGAAGTTTGCCGCTCGAGCCGCCGTCGTCCGTTACTGCCACCAATGCGGTGAGGTTGCTGCTGTACTGTTTTAAGCCACTGAGCAGGTTAGAAAGACCGGTGCCCCCACCGATGGTGACAATTCGGGGACCTCGCCCCAGCACACGGGAAGCGTAAATGCGGTCTGCTACGTCCTCGAGCACCACCCCACTCGAGCGCAGCACGCTTCTATTGAGCATGATGATGCTCCAGATGGCAGTTGCCAGCGACAAAACCATCACGATAAACCCCACCGCCCACAGCGGCAAAATGGTGGGGTCGGTAAAGCGGTTGAAAAACAAAATCCAACTGGTGGCGACCCAGCGCAAGGAGCCGGTCCACACGAAGTGGACAAAGCCCAGCATCAGGGTCAGCATCGAAATGAACAGGGTGGTGATGTAGCGCTTGACCCCCATGTTGCTGGATAACCACTTGGCCGCTCGGGCCGCCTTGGGATGGGTTCGGCCCACCTTGCCGATGGAGCGACGCCAGCTCATGGGTAGGTCCTGGTTTGGCGCTCGAGTGCAGGAGTGCAGGAGGGTTTGAGGGTTTGAGGGTGAGAAAGAGCGCCTCCGGCTATCTTGAGCAGAACGGCACGCGAAAGCGGCCTGCTCGCGGGTCTTTGGTAGTTGGTTCTTGGATGGTTTGCTTTCGAGATGCCACCACAAACCGACCAAAAACCAACTACCAAAGACCCGCCGCACGGCGTACTTGCGTTGCCCTGTAACCTGTAACTGTCTTGGCCCAACTGCGGCACCTCTCGGGCCGGGCCGCCCGTAACCCGTAACCCGCCTCTCACCGTTCCCCCTTAGCAATATCGCGGTGGTCGGTCACTCGAGCGTCCAAATCACTTAATTCACGGGCCAGACGCTCGGCTACCGCCACGCTACGGTGTTGCCCTCCGGTACACCCGATAGCCACGGTGTAGGTGTGCCGCCCCGAAGCGCGGGCCAATTCGGCGCTCGAGCGCACGAATTCGCGCAGACCCGCGTAAAACTTTTCCGGGTCCACCGCCTCGGTTCCGGCCTTGACCGCACTCACCGGAGGCTCGAGCACCGTAGGCCCAGGTACGGCCACGCTCGAGCTTTGATTTTCTGCTCTCTGCTCTCTGCCCTCTGCCTTTTGCCCTGTGAACACGTAAGCCGCCACGTCCTCATCGAGTCCGGTGCGCGGCTTGAGGCTGGGTACGTAGTGTGGGTTGGGCATCCCGCGCACATCGAGCACCAGGTCAGCGTCTCGGGGCGGAGCGTGTTTAAAACCGAAGCTCGAGAGGCCAAGATGAAATTCGGTTTGCAGCAGCAACACCGATTTAACCCGCTCGAGCAGCTCACTACTGCCCAGTGCAGTGGTGTCGAGCACGATGTCGGCGCGTTCGCGCAGCGGAGCGAGAATCTCGTGTTCGCGGCGAAAATCCATGAACAGCGAGAGTTCGCCCAGTGGGTGAGCGCGGCGGGTGAGGTTATAGCGACTCAGTAGCACATCGTTGCTGGCCTCGAGGAACAGCAACTGAAACGAAATCTCGGCGGCCAGCGCGTCCAGCGACTCCTCGAGACCGTCAAAAAACAGGTGGGTGCGGGCGTCGGTGCAGACCGCCAATTTGTCCACGCCCTTGAGACGGGCCAGCCTCGAGTGCTCGAGCCACATCTGCGGGGGCGGTTGTCGGTGACAAAAAAACCCGGCGTCGTCGAGCGCCCGCAGAGCGGTGCTCTTGCCGGAGCCAGATAAGCCAGAAACCAGAACGAAGCGCATGAAAAGAGTTTAATCGCTGGGCGGCGGGGGAAATGAGAGGGTTGGAGGGTGGGAGGGTGAGAAGAGCGCCTCCGGCTGTCTTGTCCTGAGCGGCGTCTTCTTGGTCAGAACAGCGCCCATCTTGGGCAGAACAGCACCCGTATGGGGCCTGCCCGCATGAGGACGCTTGACCGCTTGGCGAGAACGGCACCTTCCGAGAATCAAAGCACCTAACGGGCCAGGACGCGGGTTTTTAGTTTTTGGTTCTTGGTCGGTTTGATTTCGGGCGCAAGGGGGCAGACCAACTAATGACCAAGAACCAACTACCCGCCGGAGGAGAAGGGTGAGAACTCTCGAGGCAACGAACTATACTCTTCTCACGTATCTCTACTCGAGTGAGTTAATTGGGCAAGTCACGCAGAGATTTTGCGGGGAGGTAACACATGGAAGGCTTCACCATCTTCGTCGTCGTGCTGGTCATCGTGGTGCTGTGGACCATTCTGGCCGGGGTCAAAATCGTGCCGCAGGGCCGTCAGTATACCGTCGAGCGCTTTGGGCGCTACACCAAAACCCTCGAGCCAGGACTGAGCATCATCACCCCCTTCATGGACCGCATCAGCGCCCGCATGAACGTGATGGAGCAGGTTTTAGACGTGCCCAGCCAGGAGGTTATCACCAGGGACAACGCCCAGGTGCGGGTGGACGGCGTGACCTTTTTTCAGGTGCTCGACGCTGCTAAAGCCACCTACGAAATCACCGGACTGACCAACGCCATTCTCAATTTAGTGATGACCAACATCCGCAGTGTGATGGGCAGCATGGACCTCGATGAGCTGCTGTCCAACCGCGAGGTCATCAACTCCAAGCTGCTGATGGTGGTGGACCACGCCACCCAGCCGTGGGGCGTCAAAATCACTCGAGTCGAAATCAAGGACATCACCCCGCCGCCTGCATTAGTCGAGAGCATGGCGCAGCAGATGAAGGCCGAACGCCTGAAACGGGCCAGTGTGCTCGAGGCTGAGGGTGAAAAACAGGCCGCCATTTTGCGGGCGCAGGGACAGCAGGAATCAGCAATTTTGCGGGCTGAGGGCGAAAAACAGGCCGCTATTCTGGGCGCGGAGGCTCGAGAACGTCAAGGTGAGGCCGAGGCTCGAGCGACTACTGTACTGTCTCAGGCGATTGCATCGGGAAGCGCGATGGCGGTGAACTACTTTGTGGCCGAGAAATATATTCGGGCGCTGGGTCAACTGGCCGCCAGCCCCAATCAGAAAGTGATTCTGATGCCGCTCGAGGCCAGCAGCATGATTGGCAGTCTGGCTGGTATTGCCGAGATTGCTAAAGAGACGTTTAAGAAGGACAGTTAGTTTTGAGTGGTGAGTTTTGGGTTCTCAGTAAAAACCCGAGCCATGTACTCCCATCCCACCCACATGGGGTTTATTTTTCAACTGATAACCCACCACTGATAACTGAAAACCCTCTCGAGGTCCCTATGGAATGGTTTCAACCCTGGTACTGGTTCGTGCTTGCCTTGCTTCTGGTGGGCCTCGAGCTGGCGGTTTCGGCGCTGTTTTTCCTGAGCATGGCCACCGGAGCCGCCCTCACCGGGCTGGTGGCGTTTGTGCTTCCCATTCCCTTCCAGCTCGAGTTGATTTTATTTGCGGTTTTCTCGGCGCTGAGCCTCTATCTGTGGCGCACCTTTCTGGCCACTCGAGCGCAAAAAGTTCCTGAAAATGCGCTCAATCAGGGCGGAAAGTCGCTGATTGGTCAGACCGTGGTCGCCACCGAAGCCTTCCAGAACGGCAACGGGCGGGTGCAGGTGGGCGGGGCGGTGTGGCTGGCCAGGGGACCGGATTTAACCGTGGGCGCTCGAGCCAGGGTGGTGAACGTGGATGGGTCGGTGCTCGAGGTGGTGCCGCTCTTGGCCTGAAGTTACGCTCGAGTCAATCCTGCCGCTCGAAAGCGATTTTTTTCGGTTCGGGCAGTTTAAGCGCTAGCCACATGCTGGGTAGCAGCAGCGAGATACCCACCAAACTGGCGATGACTGGACTCGTCGCGTCGGCCAGGATGCCGATGGGCCAGTACAAAATTCCGGCCACGCCCCACGAAAAGCCCATCATGATGCTCGAGGCCACCGCGACGTGTTTGGGCGCGTATTCCTGCGCCGTGACCACCCCCACCGGAATGCTGGCGTTGACCATCGCGCCCACCATAAAGGTGAGCGGGTAAAACCAAAGTTGGTTGGGACTCGAGAACACCAGGGCCACGTAGAGCGGCAGGGCCAGCAGCACGCTCGAGCGCAGGATTTTGACCCGGCCCAGCTTGTCAGAGTAGCGCCCACCCACCACCCCGCCTATTGCTGCTGCCACCGCGAGCGTGGCCAACGAGTAACCGATTTCATGTTGCCCAAATCCTCGAGCTTTCAGGATGAAGGGTAGTAACCCGGTGTAGGCCGCACTCGCCAGGGCGCGCAGCACCGCCATTCCCCACAGCGTGACCATCGGACCCCGAAAGATTAAGAGGTACTCCTCGAGCGAGTGACGTTTGGCGCGGCTGTCCACCGGCGGAGCCATCAGGTAGCTGATGACGCCGACCAGCAGGCCCACCGGCATCAACCACACCAGACCCCTGAGGCCCAGCGGACCCGCCAGCAGGGGTCCCAGCGCCATACCTGCGGTGCCACCTGCGCTGAACAGGCTGGCCCACAGTCCACGCTGATTTTGCGGGCTGTAACTGGCCACGTAGGCCGCGCCCGCCGGGTGAAAAAAGGCGCTGCCCAGTCCGGCTACCGCCACCAGTAAAACCAGCAGGGCGAAGCTGGGCATGTAGCCCATCAGGGTGAGGCCCGCTGCGGTCAGGATGGGGCCGGACGCCAGCATCAGCCGGCGGTCCACCCGCTCCCCCACGATGCCTGCCAGCGGCTGAATCACGCTCGAGGTGAGCGAGTACACCGCCGCCAGCAGGGCGATGGAGCCGATGGGAACCCCAAAGCTCGAGGACAGGGTGGGGCCGAGTGGTGAAAGCAGGGAGCCGTAAGCGTCGTTGAAGAAGTGGCAGGCGGTGGCGACGGTGGCGATGGACGCACCCGACAGGGCAAAGGGGAGGACGCTCGAGGCACGCATTGGTACAAATCTAACACTCGAGCCGGGGCGTCAAAGTGGTTTGAATGGGCATCCGCGCGCGCATTTTCGCAAGGTCATTGAGCGGACCTTCATGCTAAACTAATCTCCTATGTCCGAATTAGAGGGGTTGGGGAGCGTGAACGCGGCTTTTCGAGAGCAGGTTTATGGACACCTGCAAAGCGAGCGTTCGCTCGAGCACTTTCTGGGTCGCAGCACCCCTGCTGAGCAGCTCGAGCTGGTCCACGCACTCAGCGCCCTGCTGCCTCCCTGCGACGCGGTGCTGACCCTGCTGGGCGCGGGTCAGGGTCTGGGGTTTGCACTGGCGCTCGAGCGCAAAACCCGGCTCATCGTGGCCCAGGACCGACCCTTCAACTTCGATGGCGTCTACGCCTCGGAGGTGGACGATAAAATTTTATTCGCCTTGCAAAGCCATCTCGAGGGGGTGAAAAGGGTGGTGGTGATTCAGGACACCCTCAAGCGCGGCTACAGTTCACTGGGTCTGGTGGGTCTGGCGGCGCAAGCTGGGGCGCAGGTGGTGGGTTACGGGGCGCTGGTGGAGTACAGCAATTTGGGGGGCCGCAACCGCCTCGAGATGATGAATTTACCGGTGCAGGTGTTGGCGCAGGTGGCGCACACCCCGAGGGGACTACAACCCGAGCGGCGCGGGTTTTACTGAGACTCGAGACATCAGAGGTTGGATTTTTTCAGCTCACTCACTCGAGATTGTCTCTGAATGCTACGGATTCAGAATGAAGGACAACTAACGAACTTCTGTTCTGAGCATTTCTAAATCATCCGACCAGCCATTTTTTAAGAACCATTCCTTATAATCTATTGGTTGAATAGAGTAAATTGGCTCAAACCACCATTCTCTGTATTTACCCTGGTAAATATTGTTATTCTTAGGATGGAAATGAATTGCCCAAGCCCAGAAATATGCAGTGTCGTGCGATAATGCGATTTCATTGGTTTGGTCTGTAGCAAACCAAGCATTATTGATTAGTTCTAGTGCATTCTTCTCGGAATATTTTAAATAGTCAACCATAGCACTAACAATAATTTCGCATATTTTGTGTGTTATTGGCGTTGTAGAAAATTCAAAGTGCATTTTGTGTTTCACCTGCCATCCTCCCGAAGCTTGAGTTAACTCCTACTCATATAAAAATAAGTCTGACTAAAAGCTTAAGTTATTCAACCCACTCGCGCGAGCAGCGGCAGTAACACGCCCTCGAGCGCCTCGAGCGTTTCCACAGCCGTGACCCGAGACCGGAGTTCGGGAAAATCAGCGGTATAGCCAATTAAAACCTTTCGCAACTGCCTCAGCCCGGACCTCTCCCCGTACCACTCCACGTTGAGGCGGGCGTGCTCGAGGGCCATCTCGAGCTTTTCAAATTTGGACGCTGCTTTGCCCCCCTGCACTTCCCGAAACAGAAACGGATTGCCCACCGCGCCGCGTCCCACCATCACGCTCGAGACGGGGTACTCGAGGGCGTTTTTATAATCCTGAGCCGTCTTAACGTCGCCGCAGCCAATAACCGGAATTTTGAGTGCTCCTGCAACCTGCCCAATAGCGTTCCAGTCGGCCAATCCCTCGTACTTCTGCGCGGCGGTGCGCCCATGAACCGCAATCAGGTCGGCCCCAGCATCCTCGAGCATGAGCGCCACCTCGAGCGAACGGTCCACATCCCAACCCAGGCGCATTTTGGCACTCACTGCAATGGGAACGCTATTTTTCAGGCTCGAGACGAGACGGGCGGCCAGTTCGGGGGTCTGGAGTAAGCTCGAGCCGCCGCGTCCGCGTACTTTGGGCACCGGACAGCCCAGGTTGAGGTCAATCGCACTGGGGCGGTACAGCTCGAGCACCTTTTGCGCGGCATCGGAGAGTTCTTGTGGGTCTGCGCCGAACAGTTGCAGCACCAAATCGGGTTCATCCGGGTAGGGTTGGCCCAGCTCGAGAGACTTGACCCCGCCCTCGAGCACGCCGCGAGCGCTCATCATCTCCGAGACCGCCCACAGCGCGCCCTGAGCGCGGGCCAGCTTGCGGAACGGCGCGTCGGTATACCCCGCCATCGGGGCCAGAATGGCCCCCTGGTGTGGGGTGGCGTGCTCGAGCTTTCGACCGTAAAAATTCATGCCGCCTCAGTGTAACTCGTAAACCTCACACAGACGTGGACGCAGTTCACTCGAGCAAGGATTCCCCCCATTGGGGCAGGGTTGCAGTGGATTTCTCGCTACCCAAAACCCCCCGGTTTGGCGCATAATTAGAGTATATCTTCACCTGCTGAATTCGGCACTTGTGGGTTTCCTCAACCCCACTTCATACCCGCGTTCTAAGGTGAGGTATCTGCGGAGGTTTCATGCTCGTTCGTCGTCCCATCAGCATCCTGGATGCCTCCATTTTGCACGGTTTATACGGGCGTTCGCCCAATTATTTCGAGAGTATCGGCACCACACCGCCCACCCTTCAGGAGGTCTCGGCGGATTTGGCGCTATCGCTGTCCGACTCGCGCCGCCGCCTCGAGCTGCTTTACAACGATGTCGAGTGCGTGGGCTATCTGGACTACAAACTCGATTACCCCACCCCTTTCGAGGCCACCGTCAACCTGCTGCTCATTCCCGACGAACTGCGCGGCCAGGGCTTCGGACGCGAGGCGGTGGCCGCGCTGGAGGTCACGCTCAAGGGCCGCTGCACCCAACTGCAAGCGGCGGTATTCAACCACACCCGCTCGAGCGAACTGTTCTGGCTGCGCCTGGGCTACTACTTTGCTCGAGACGCGAGGCCCTTAATTCGTTGGTACGCCAAAGATTTGGGTCCGCTCGAGGGTACAGAAAAGTCCCCCCTCGAGGACCTCAAACCCAATTTGACCTCGGCAGGTGACTGATTCGGGCTAGTGCGCTGTCTTCTTGGTCAAAACAGCGCCCGTTTTGGTCAAAACGGCACCCCGTGGGGCCTGCCCGCATGAGGACGCTTGACTGCTTGGCGAAGACGGCACCTGACCTTGCCTCGCCGCGTCTTGGCGAAAACGGCACCTGACCTTGCCTCGCCGCGTCTTGGCGAAAACGGCACCTTCCGGGCCTCGCCGCTCGAGTGGCGCGACCCCCCTATTTTATAGGGGGGAACTAAAAGATTGTGCCACTCGAGCTTTTAAAGTACCCACCTGTAAAACAGGGGGGTCTTGCGTGATTACGCAAGGGGGGGTCCTTCCCGCTTGCTCGAGACAGCCACACATATCCGCTTTTAGCGCATTACTCATCGCTCATTTCTCATAACTTCCCTTCAAAGCAAGCGCGCCGCCGCTTCGTCGAGCAGCCACAACGGGCGCTCGACCCGCTCTATCGGGTACTTACCGCTCTTGTTTTTGACCTCGAGCAGCACCTCGGCTTTCTTCTCGCCGGTGGCCAGGATGTGAACATTTCGGGCGCGGTTGATTTCGGCAAAACTGAAGGTGATGCGGTTGGTCTCGAGCTTGGGTACGAAGTTGGAAACCACGCGCTCAGTGGCTTTTAAACTCTCGGTTTCGGGAAACAGGCTGGCGGTGTGGCCGTCGTCGCCCATGCCCAGATAACACAAATCGAGCTGGTCCGGCAAAACCTCACGGTAGCGCCGCGCTGCGGTTCCCGGCTCGAGTTCACCTTCCATGCGAAAAACGTGTGCTGGATTGATGTTCAGATGCGAGAGCAGTTCGTCCCAGGCCAGTTTATAGTTGCTCTGGCTCGAGGAGGGGTCCACGCAGCGCTCGTCCGACCAGTACCAGCGCACCGCATCCCACTCGAGATTTTTTTCTTTCAAAGTACGGTACAGGTGAACCGGAGTGGAGCCGCCGGAGAGGGCGACGTGAAAGACGCCCCGCTCGAGAACCGCTTTTTCCAGCTCGAGCGCGAATAAATCGGCGGCAGCACGGCCCAGGTCTTCGGCGCTGGCAAACTTCTGCACCTGCATCCGGCTGTCTCGAGCGATTTTCAAAGCGGCCTCGTAAAGCGCGTTGTGCTCGGGCGCTTCCATGGCAAAGGTGAGCTGCCAGCTCAGGCTGCGGTGCGGAAAGGGAACCCGACTCACCCGCCAGCCTCCGGGAAGCTTCACCTCGAGCTGGGCCACGCCGTTTTCCTCGGCCTCGAGCCGGAAACTTTCCTCAGCGGTCCACAGCTCTACCCCGCAGATTTCGCCGGGAACCACCACCGTGCTGTCCACCCCCTCGAGCGTGACCCGAGAAAGAGTGTTCCAGCCGAGCTTACTGGCTAGCCACGCTGCGTAAAACCGCGCCGCCTGGTCGCCGCGCCGCCCCTGAGCGTAGGAGACCCTCACCCGCTCGAGTTTGTGCAGGTGCTCGAGCGCTTCGGGTTCATCGAACAGTTGGCAGGTCAGTTCGCGCCACGGCGCGGTGCGCGACCAGGCAATGTCGGCCAGCGCGTAGGGCGCTTTCTCGTTGAGGTTGACGCTAAGGGTGTCGGCCACCACTTGGTCAGCGACCTCGGCCAGGGTATCGAACACCTTGCCACGCGGCGGCAGCTCGGTTACTCGAGTCCACCACAGCGTGGTCAGCACTTCACCGGCCAGCAGCGGTAAAATCGCGCCCTGGAGCTGCTCGGCGTTGCCACTCAAGGTCAGGCGCTCGAGCATCTGACCGTGCACCTCGAGCAGGCCCACCCTCAGCGTGACGCAGTCGCACTCGTCTAGCACCCCGATAATCTGACGGCTGGTCACCCGGCGCGGCAGCTCGAGCAGCGCTTTTTCAATCATCTCGAGGTTATCCGGCGCGACGATGGCGATTAAATTTCCGGTCTGGGTGCGGGTTTCGGTGCCGACCTCGCGCCACATGTGCTCGAGGGTGCTCCGGGCGTTTTTGACTTGGGTTTGCTGGGGTTGGGGAACGGTGGGGGTGGGCATGGAAAAGCTCCTTTTGGAATTGTGTATTCAACTTTCAGCTTCCACACTCTCGGCAGCATATCTCAAAGCCAGCCACGCTTCTTTCAGGGCAGGCCGCACAGCGCTATCGGGTTCCTCGAGCAGCAAGCTTTGATAGGCGGCCAGGAATTTGGAGCGTTTGCGGTGAAAAAAATGCAGATAGTAACGAATAAAGCCCAGACAATCGAGCAACACGACTTCTACGCCTCCGGTGAGCGTATAAAGCCCTCGAGCGTAGTCCTCGAGCAGAGGGTCGATGGGTTCCGTCGTGATAAAAATATAGTTTTCTACCGGGCTGGTGGCCAGTTTTTGTAGGGCCAAGTCAATATCTTCTCGAGTTACCCGGCGGGTTTTCATCTCAAAAGCGGTGACGATTTGAGTTTCGTCGGTCAGGACGACCTCCACATCTCCCATCGCCCCCGTCTGACGGTCTGCGGTATTGTGGCCAGAAAGTGATAGAGCTTGCTCACCCAACTTGGCTCCCGCCGCTTCGTAAGCCGCAGCAACCATCAAAACAGGGAGTCGGCTCGAGTTGGGTAACTTGAGATGCTGCTCGAGCAGGGTCAGAATAGCTTCGCTCGAGAGGGGCAATGAACCACGCGCCGACCCCAGTTGGGCTAGTAGAGAGGTCATGCGTTGCAGGTTCTCATCCCTAATGACCACGAGCTGTCGAACCGTTTCCTCGAGCAGTATTTTCGCGGATAGTCGGTTTTCAGCTACGTCGGTAAGCAGCTCGAGCGCCGCCCGATAAACCTCGGGAGGACGGCCCACCAGATTGAGGTCGGCAGTGAGCATCTGGTTGCGATTTCGTAGTGCTGGAGTCAAAAAAGCTGTGGTGGGGTTGCAGGGCAGGCGATGCTTTTGAACGAAAGCCGTCAGGTATGCCTCGTCAAAGGTACGTCCTGAAAAAGCGTCGGATGTGCCGATTTCGGTGTAGGGCTTGCGAATATCGAGTTCTGGACGGCTCACTTTGGCCAGGGCGCAGGACAACACCAAGCGCACCGCCGCCCGGTTCTGAGGATTCCGGGCGATGAGTTCTATCCGGCGCAACAGAGCGGCGTCCGAAATCCGAGGCGCATTCAAGTTGGTTGAAGCACTTAAAAAAGCGTGCTCGAGTAACTCTCGGGGGTCTTCCATGTTTGGGTCTCACCCGCCTCGTGCAGCGCTCGAGGGTCGTAGTTGGTCCAAAGCACCTCGGTGCGCTCCTGCTTGACGCTGTGAACCAGCTTGGTCGGTCCCTCGGTGGCGTACCAGCCCGAATACAAAACCTCGTAAAGTGAGCTGTGATAGCCGCTGAGCGCCACTTTTCCCTGCACGCCGTGCAGCGCTCGAGCCAAATCTTCGTGCTGTGAGTCGGTCATCTCGAAGGCGTAGGCGTTGCGGTCTCCCCTCGAGCCGTGAACGTAAGGGGGGTCGCAGTAAAAAAGCGTCTCACTCGAGTCGTAACGCTCAATGACCTCGAGCGCCGGAGCGTTTTCAATCTGCACCCGCAGCAAGCGTTGAGCGATGAGCGGCAAATCCTCTACCGCACCCAGCCACCTCGAGACCGCCCCGGCCATGCCTGCTCGAGAGGTGAGTTTACAGTGCGCCCAGCGCCCCTCACTGGCGGTCTGGGCCAGTCCGGTTCGGACCTGACGCGCCCGCACGTAAAAGCGTCTGGCCCGCTCGAGTTCGCTCACATCGGGCGTAACGGGTTGGCAGGAAAGCCGAAGTTCTTCCCTCGAGAACGGGGTCAACCCGATGGCCTCGCTGAGCGCGTCCTTCTGCGTTCTCAGCACCCGAAAAAAGTTGACCAGTTCGCTGTCCAAATCGTTGTAGGTTTCCACGCTCGAGGGGGGACGGTTGATGAGCACCGCCGCCGAGCCGCCGAAGACATCGCAAAAGTGCGTGCTCGAGGGTAACAGCGGGAGCAACCAATCCAGGTGGCTGTATTTGCCCCCATACCAGCCGAACGCGATGAGTTTAGGCATGAATAATCCCGGTCATTGCCCTCTTTATAAAGGGTGTTGATGAAGCGTTCAATTTTTCAGGCGTTCCCAGAGCAACAACGAACTGCCCTCATCGTCGTCCCAGCGCTCACCTGCTCGGGTGAACCCGCACTTCTCGAGCACCCGAATGGACCCCGCATTATCCTTCAGACAGTCGGCCACCACCCGGTAAACTCCAGCTTGCTCGAGCGCCCAATTTACCTGCGCGCCTACCATCTCGGTGGCGTACCCCTGTCCCCAGTAGTCGGGATGAAAGCCGAAGCCCACCTCGACGCTGCCCGACTCGTCTGGCGGACCCTTGAAACCCAGTTGCCCGATGGCGACGCGCTCGAGCGCGTGAACCGCCGTGCCGCCGCCGAACTCCACCTCGAGCGGGTGAGCCGCCTTCCACTCGGCCCAGAGTGCAAAAAAGCCCAGCGCGTCACCGGGCCAGCCGGGGCTGAAGTGAACCTGCACCGCCCCGCCGCCTTAGGTTGAGGGGCGCGTAAAAATTGTCCCCCTCGAGCCGCTTCAAAATCACCTCGAGCGGAGTATGCACCAGCACCAGTCTGGGCGTTCGCAGCATGAACACGGTCTTTCCCAGCAAATTCATCACGACCTCTCTATTGGTTCTTTAAGCTCGAGCGTAGTTTAAACCCTCGAGCCACTGAACCTCTCGAGGTCAAAATGTTTGGAGTTTATGACGTGTCGTACACAGCTCACTACTCATCACTCACAGCTCATCACCTTTCCGAAGGAAACACATTCACTCGAGCTTAAGACAAACTCGGTATAGTATCGGGCGTGAAAAAACAGACCGCAATTCTCCCATTTCTGGTTCTGGGTGCGCTCATTGGCTCGAGCGTGGCACAGCAGGCCACCACACCCTCAACTAGCACCGCGCTGCCCGCCGGGTTTAAAGAGTTGCCCTTCCTGAGTGCCACCCCGGTTCGCACCTTTAAAGCCGCGCCCAAGATGCAGCTCGATAAAAAGCTCGATTACGCGGTGGCCATTGACACTACCAAGGGCCGTATGGTGCTCGATTTGTTCGAGTCCGATACTCCCACCACCGTCAACAGCTTCGTCTGGCTGGCCCGCAACCACTATTACGACGGCATCAGTTTTCACCGGGTGATTGCCAGTTTCGTGGTGCAGGGCGGCGACCCCAACACGCTCAAGCCTGAAAAAGCGTCCTGGGGCGCGGGTGGACCGGGCTATCAGTTTGGCCTCGAGCTGCGTAAAAAGCTCAACTTCGACACCAAAGGTATTCTGGGAATGGCCCGCAGCGCTGCGCCGGACAGCAACGGCAGCCAGTTTTACATCACACTCGGTCCGGTCTCGAGCCTGAACAACAACTACACCGTGTTCGGCAAAGTCATTTCGGGCCTCGATGTGCTCGACAAAATTACCGTGTTCGATTCCTCGCAACCCGGTGACGCGGCCAAGACGCCGGATAAGATGACTAAAGTCACCGTGATTGTGAAGAACAAATAGTTTTTAGTTGTCGGTTATCAGTAACCGATTCCCGATTGTCTTGGACAGAACGGCACCTACCGGGCCTGTCCGCTCCCGATTCCCGATAAACCCCCACTCTCGAGGAAAACCTATGACTGACTACCACATCCCCAGCGGCTACACCCTGACCCCCTTCTACCAGGACGAGCGTAAAACCAGCTTCTCGAGCGCACTGAGCGGCATCGAGCCGGGTAAAACCTACCGCGCGGTCTTTGAGACTTCCGAGGGCCGCTTGGTCATCGAGCTGTACGCCGACCAGACGCCCAAGACGGTGGGTAGCTTCGTGGGCCTGATTCGTAACCATTACTACGACGGAATCATCTTTCACCGCGTGATTGAAGGCTTTATGGCCCAGACCGGAGACCCCACCGGAACCGGCAGCGGCGGCCCTGGCTACAAGTTCGGTGACGAAATCGTGGCCTCGCTGCGCCACCGGGGCAAGGGCGTGCTGAGCATGGCCAACGCCGGACCGGGGCCGGACCGGGCGGGCACCAACGGCAGCCAGATTTTCATCACCTTTGGCGATACCCCGCACCTGGACGGCAAGCACACCGTGTTCGGTAAAATCGTCGAGGGACTCGAGACCCTTGATAAAATCAAGCGCAACGACCCCAGTCGCCCCTTGCCTTACCCCTCCATCATCGAGCGGGCTTACGTGCTCGAGAAGTAAAACTCGAGAAGTAAAATCAGGTTTTTTGTGGAGTGCTCGAGGGGAATTTTTGCTCTCGAGCACTGTTTTTTTGGCGCTGTTCGGCCTGACGTGACCCCCTGCTCTTTTGAGCTTTGCTCAAAAGAGTTTCCCCCCTACAAAGCTAAGGGGGAACTCAAGAATTGTCGCTTGAGCGCCCTGTTTTGAGTTCCCCCCTGTTTTACAGGGGGGATATTTTCTTTAGCGGAGCGAAAGAAAGCAGGGGGGTCCTTGCACTTGAGCGCCACCCCCTTCCCCTAGACAGCCTTCACGCCACTCACTCGAGCAGCCCCTATACTCGAGCCGCGTCGCCAGGGGTGTCTGTGCTCGAGAGGGTGCAAACTGAGAAATACCCTAGAACCTGAACCCGTTAGTACGGGCGTAGGAAGCGTGACCGTCGAGGTTTTGGCTGCCCCGCGCAGAAAAACCAGAACGCAGCTTCCCTCTTTTGCCGACGCAAAAGGGGTTTTTTGATGTCTAAAAAAAGCTTTATCCGCTCGAGCCTCTTCGTCAGTGCTTTGATGTGTGTCGCACACTCGAGCGCCCAGGCCACGCCCACCTTAACCGTGCTCACCCATGATTCCTTCGCGCTGGATAAAAAGCTGCTGGCCGACTTCGAGACCAAAAATTTGGTCAAATTACGCCTCGTGAAAGGCGGCGACGCGGCGCAGATGGTGAACAAGCTCATTCTGAGCGGCGGCAACATCGCGGACGTGGTATACGGCTTTGACAACATCCTGCTACCCAGAGCGCAGAAAGCCGGGGTGCTCGAGAATTCGAGCGTGCGCTGGGTGGACTTCGGTTACGTGGCGCTCAATTTCGAGCGGGCCGCGTTTAAGGGCAAAAAGTTGCCAGGGTCGCTCGAGGAGCTGACCCAGCCCGCCTTCAAGGACACGCTGGTGCTCGAGAACCCGGCCACCAGCAGCCCTGGACTGGCTTTTTTGCTGGCTACCGTCAAACACTTTGGTGAACCCAAGGTGTGGCAGTGGTGGGCCGACCTCAAGCACAACGGCATGAAGGTGACGCAGGGCTGGACCGAGGCTTACGAAACCCAGTTTTCGCGCAACGGTGGCAGGTATTCCCTGGTGCTGAGCTACTCGAGCAGCCCTGCCGCCGAGGTGTTTTACGCGGATAAGAAGCTCGAGCAAAGCCCTACCGCAAACCTGTTCCTCAAGGGCAGCGTGTTCAAGCAGCTCGAGGGCATCGCACTGGTGAAGAACACCCCGAACGCCGCACTGGGACGCAAGTTCATCGAGTTCATGCGGAGTGGCGCGGTCCAAAAGGACATCCCGACCCAGATGTTTGTTTATCCCATCGTCAGCGGAACTCCACTCGACCCGGTGTACAAGTTTTCTACGGTCCCACAGAGTTTTTTCTCGCCTCAACCCAGCGACCCGCTTGTGCTCAACTCGAGCGAACTGGTTCGCAAGTGGACCGACGTGGTGATTAAAGGGAAAAACCCCGCCGAGGTGCGCTAGGTGTCAGGTAACTAGGTCATGAACTCGAGCGTAAAGTCTCCTAGGTTAGGGTCCTCGAGCGTAATAGGGTCCCGATTTCCTCGCTGGGCGCTGCTGGCACTGCCTCCAGTGGTCTTTCTGGTGGTGTTTCTGCTGGCTCCCACCGTGCGGCTCCTGCTCGAGGGCCTCAAAACTCCAGCAGCAGAGTTGTGGGCTTTCCTGCTCGAGCGCTACACCCTGAACAAGCTGGTCTGGACCCTCTCGAGCGCGCTAATTTCCACCGCCTTGTGTGTGCTCATCGCGTGGCCCACCGCACTTGTGCTCTCGAGCTACCGCTTTCGGGGCAAAGCCGCGCTGCTGCGAGCTTCGCTGCTGCCCTTCGTGGTCCCGGCTCCGGTGGCGGGCCTGGGCCTGCTGGCGCTGTACGGCAACCGGGGACTCTCGGGACTCGACCTTCAGGACACCGCCGCGCTGGTGCTGCTGGGCAACCTGTTCTATAACCTGCCGTTGTGCGTTCGTTTGCTGCACGCTGGATTTCAGCGCTTAGATGCTTCACAGCTCGAGGTGGCTCGAGTGCTGGGTGCGAGTAGAGCGCGGCGAACCCTCAAAATTTTGCTGCCGCAGATGACCCCGGCCCTACGCTCGGCCTCGAGCCTCACCTTCCTGTACACCTTCACCGCCTTCGGCCTACCGCTGATTCTGGGCGGTGAAAAGTACGGCACGCTCGAGGTCTACCTCTATACCCTGGTTTCGGGGCAGCTTGCGCTGGGTCAAGCCGGGGTGCTCACGGTGTTGCAACTGGTTGTCACGGGGTTGGTAGTGTGGGTTTACACCCGCCTGGACCGCACAATAGTCACCAACACCCGCGCCCGCCCGCCGCGTGAGCGCCCGCCCCGCACCCTGCTCGAGCGTCTGGCCCTCACCCTGGCCCTGGCCCTGCTGATGCTGATTTCCTTCGTTCCCCTGCTGGCCGTACTCTACCGTGCCTTTGTCGGTTCGGACGGCTTCACCTTGGGGTTTTTTAGCAAGCTGAATAACGATGAACGCGGCGTTCCAGTGCTCGAGCTGCTGCGTAACTCACTCGAGTTTGCGCTGCTGGCTACCCTCTCGAGCCTGACTCTGGGCCTGCTGCACGCGCTGGCGGTCTGGACCCTCGAGCGCAGGAAGGGAGCAGATTCTTCTCGAGTGGCTGATTTTGAAGAGCCTCAGCAAGCGCAGAGGGCGACCTGCCAGTCGCCCCTACAACCCCTGCAAACGGCAAGCTCGAGGAGGGGTGTTTTTAGAAATTGGAAACCTCCCCGTACATCGCTCCCAGGCGTGCTCGACCTGCTCACCCTGCTTCCCCTGATGACCTCCGCCATCAGCGTCTCGGTGGGCTACCTGCTGCTCTATCCGGCCTGGACCGCCCATTCGGGTCTGCTCATCGCGGTCTACACTCTGTTTGCCACGCCCCTGGTCGCTCGAGCGCTTCTACCCGCGCTGCGGCGGCTTTCCCCTTCCGTGCTCGAGGCGGCGCGACTACTCGGTGGGGGTGGACCGCGCTTGCTGCTGCGCTTCGTGTTGCCCGCCGTGCTTCCGGCCCTGCGTGGGGGCGTGGCCCTCGCCCTGGCCAGCGCGCTGGGCGAGTTCGCCAGCACTTTGGTTTTATCCAGTCCCTCCTCGAGCACCCTCACCGTGGGCATCTTCGAGCGGCTGGGCCGTCCTGGAGCGCAGAATCTGGGCGAGGCGTTCGCCCTCTCGAGCGTGTTACTCGCCCTCACCCTGCTGTGTTTCTGGCTGCTCGAGCCACCAAGGAGCGACGAGCGATGAGGAAAACCCTGTGAATGCCTGGATTTTGTTGGGGGGTCGCCTGACCCCGAACGTGGCCCTCGAGCGCACGCGGGAGCACTATCCACCGGGCTATGTCGTCGCTGCCGATGGGGGAGTCCGGCACGCAGCTTTACTGGGGGTGCGCCCGGATTTGTGGATTGGCGATTTCGATTCCTCGAGCCGAACGGACTATCCCGAACTCGAGGTGGAGGTTCACCCTCGAGACAAGGACCTGTTAGACGCCGAACTGGCCATAGAAAGGGCGCTCGAGCGGGGCGCGTCCACCCTGGTTTTGTGGGGCGCTCTGGGCGGTCGCTTTGACCACACGCTGTCCCTGGCCCTCATTGCCGTAAAATATGCTGCTCGAGGGCTAGAAGTAGTGCTGCACAGTGGAGACGAGTCGGCATATCCTGTTTTAGCAGGGCGAGATTACGCGCTCGAGACCGCAAGCGGCGAAACCCTGAGTTTGCTGGCGCTCGAGCAGATGGAGGGTGTGAACCTGAGTGGGGTGCGCTGGCCGCTGAGTGGGGCCACCCTCGAGCGGGGGTCGGGCTGGGGTATGTCCAATGTGGCCCTGGCGGGTACGGTGGATTTGAGTTGTGCTCGAGGGTCTGGTCTGGTGGTCGTGCAGCACGTCCCAGTTTGACTTTGAGACGATCCTTCCCAAAATATCTGAAAAGTCTGCACAATCTCCCCAAGTAGTAACCTCGAGTAACCCCCGCTACTGCACACTGACCCTCGTAGGGCGGGCTTCACAGGGTGGTATAGCGCTCAGCAGTGAGATGGACACAAATTTTTGAGATGCGATGAGAATTTGTGCGTGAGACGAGATTTTACTAAAGGTTGCTCGAGGAATTTTTGTGTTGACCATTTCGCATTGCGCTATAGCAACTCAAAAGTGTGGGTTCCTGTGCTTTTGGGCTGGGTCATTCGAGGGGGGCAATCTGTTGATAAGCAAAAGAAGTGCTCGAGCGGTGCAATCAACCCTGAAATTTGAGGGTTGGCGACTCGAGCAACAGGGCTTGTCCTAGGGTCTGGGACAAGCCCTGTCCCAAGACAATGGG
>Ga0209724_1000739_pt1 | contig 31118 bp, 25 predicted proteins | sample grotaG_FD_184143 | JGI IMG/M metagenome (GOLD analysis project Ga0209724, IMG submission 184143) | Glacier valley bacterial and archeal communities from Borup Fiord, Nunavut, Canada, to study Microbial Dark Matter (Phase II) -... | ecosystem: Environmental > Aquatic > Freshwater > Ice > Glacier ...
TGAAGAAGCCGGGGTGAAGCGTATCCGCATCCATGACATGCGCCACACCTACGCAAGCCTGATGCTGCGAAAGCGCGTACCGCTCGAGGTGGTGAGCGAGATGCTGGGCCACTCTCGCCCCTCGTTCACCGCTGATGTGTACCGCTCGATTTATGACGATGAGCGCGAAACCTACGCCCTGGACATCAACACCCTGACCGGGCAGACGGTGACAGGCAAAGCCTAACCTGCACTCGAGCAAGGCTGAGGTATGGCGGAATAGAAGCGGAGTAGGCTGTGTGAAGCGGTGTGACTTCTTGTTAGCTCAAGGTGTCGGGGTGCATGAAAAACAGCGATAAGGACGGGGTTCAGAGTTGAACTTTGTCAAGGGGTGTCAGGGCGTGTTAAGCGCCGTGGGGCGATTCGCAATGAGGAGGCCAGAGGTTCAAGTCCCCTCAGCTCTACCAAGAAAATCAGTGTGCAGAACAGCAACAAAAAGCTCCCTCACTCGAGGGAGCTTTTTTATTTCTCGAGTGTCTAAAGTAAGATTTGCGAACCCGACCCGGTAGCCTACTCGATTGGACTACTAGGCCAGATTAGTTTTTACAGGCAGCTCGAGTATTTACCGTTTCTCGATGTCTGAACTCGATGACACCTCTCAACGATACTGATTCAAATTGACGGTCAAATTGAACTTTTTACCGCTGGGGTCGGTGAAACTCAGTGTCCCTCGAGCCGCCGCCAGAGTTGCGGGCACCTTGAAGTGGTAGGTCAGGGTACCCACAAAGCGCACCCCGATTTCACCTACCGTCTTGGGATACTGCGACGACGACACCCCCGAATCCTCAGACGAGGTGGGCTTCAGAGTTTGCCCACCCAGACGCAGGGTAGCCGTACTAAACCCCTTGAGAAATTTATCGTCGGTGGGGTTGAGGCCGTGCGCGAACACGATGAACTCGAGTTCGCCCGTGCTCAACCCCGAACGTGCCCTGGCTTGCTCTGCCGTCACCGAATCCTCGCCCAGCACGCTCAAATAGCTCTGGTAGCGGGTCCGCTCGAGCGGGGTCCTCACCGTCACCGCGTCCACCGCGCCGTTCTGGGCCTCGAGCTTGAGGGTGTCTACCACCGCGTAAACGGTGTAGGGACGCAGCGGATAGCCCGCGTCACGGCTCTGGGCCAGATTTTGCCCCTCGAGAAAGGCGCTCTGATACTGAGCCGCACTGGGGCTAGCCACATAGGCTAAGGCACTGCTCGAGGCCACAACGAGTGAGACCCCAATCCAGATTGGAAAGGTCCGCGCCGCTTTACTCATTGGGTAGCCCGAACACGAAGACGCTGGCCGCGCCGGTGGTGCTCCAGATGCTTCTCGAGGCGTTGCCTGAGGCCGCCGCCACGTACTGGGTCTTGTTGGGGCCAGCGGTATAGCTCACGATTCCGCCCGCGATGGCTCCCCCGGTGCGGAAGCTGTAGAGCTTGACGCCACTGCTCGAGTCCAGGGCCAGGAAATCTCCGTTCTGGTCGCCGGTGAACAGCACCCCGCCCGCCGTGGGCGTGACCGCCGCAATCATCGGGGTGGGCATCTTGACCGCCCACAGCGGCTTGGCGGTAGCCGCGTCGAAGGCGCGTACCCAGCCTCGAGCCTCCTTCACCGGGTCGAAGGTCGCGTCGCCGCCAAAGTAGAGGCTGCCGTCCACATAGCGGGTTTCGCCAATCTTGTAGGTCGCGCACCAGTCCACGCTGCCGATGAACAGGGTTCCACTTTGGGGGTCGAGTGCGGGTCCGTTCCACTCGGCCCCACCCAGAATGCCGGGGCAGTCGCGCCGCCCGGTCAGGCTGACCGGTTTTTCAGCGTTGAGGTGGGTGCTGATTTCGGCTCGAGCGATTTCCTTGTGGGTGGCGCGGTCATAGAAGTACAGCCAGCCGCCCTTGTTGGCCACTGCCATGTACTTGCCGCCCGCATGGTCGTAAACGATGGGCGCAGCCGCCGTGTCCCAGTCGTGGGTATCGTGCGAGACCTGCTGAGCGTACCAGGCCAGCTTTCCGCTGCGGGTGTCGAGCGCCACCACCGAATCGGTGTATAGGTTGTCACCGGGCCGCAGCCCCCCGTTGAAATCCGGGGCCGGATTGCCGATAGACACATAGAGCAAGTGGTTGGCTGGGTCGAGGGTCTGGGTGGTCCAGATGCTGCCCCCGCCGTGCTCGGCCCCTTTTTTCCAGGTGTCCGCTCCCGGCTCAGTTCCGGTAGGGATGGTGTTGAAGGTCCAGATTAATTTTCCGGTGTTGGCATCGAAGGCGCGAACGTGCCCGTTTGCGCCCCAATCGGCCCCCGCCTCGCCCACGTAAACCTTGCCGTCGGCAGCAGTCGGCACCGCGCTGATGAAGTAGCCCTTGTTGCTGTCTGCTACCCAGGTATCCCACAGGACCTTACCCGTGGCGGCGTCCAGGGCCAGCAGGTGCCCATCGGTGGTGCCGCGAAAGAGCTTGCCGTCGTACAGGGCCACGCCCCGGTTGGCGGGCTGCGGCTCGGGGTCCTTGGGGGTGTAGTTGGATTCCCAGACCTTGGTGCAGGTATCGGCGCGGATGGCGTAGGTATTGCGCGGCGTGGTGAGGTACATCAGGCCGCCGTAAACCACCGGTCCGGTCTGGAAACTGCCCACCTCGCCAATCTGGAACACGCACTTGACCTGCAAGCTCCCCGCGTTGGCGGCGGTGATGCTCGAGAGAGGAGAGTAGCGCTGACCCCGATAATCGCGGTTGTAGCCCAGCCAATCGCCGTCCTGTGGACTGAGCATCTCGGCGTCGGTGGGTTTGCTGCTCGAGGCCAGCCCGCCCGTTTTGACGCTTATAGGCAAGTTCTTGGGCACGACCCGTATTGGGGCGGCGGTTGCGGTGCTCGAGCTAGGAGCGGGCAACACCGCCTGCACGCCCTTGAGGTTTAGCGCGCTTGAGGTGGGGTTGTATTTATTTTTGGACAGCACAAAAGCCGTGACCGCCAGATACTGCGTCTGGCTGAGGCTTCCCGGGGCGCTGAGCGGCATCTGCTTGGAGATGATGTTGTACAAATTGCTCAGCGGGTGATTCGACCACTTGGTCAGAAACCCGCTTCCAGCCAGCGCCGGACCGGACACGCCCTGAAGCTGTGCGCCGTGACACGCCTGACACTGGGCGGTGTACACCGTCGCGCCCGCGTCCACCTGGGCCGAAGTAAAGTTCGGGCCGCTTCCCATACCCGACATGCCTCCGGCTACGCTCGAGGCTTTAGGCGTGCTCGAGGGAGCTGGAGTCGGTGGAACAGCCACAGCGAGGGACAGCCAGATGAACCCTGCCGAGAGTCCGGCGGTAATGAAAGCGACTTTGCGAGGTTGCATAAAAAATCCTCCTGATGAATAAAGCTGGGCTATGGGTGAAAATAAGCGATAGTTTTAAACCGAGCGTAGCGCCACGTTAAAAAGGGGCGACACTCTATTGAGCACACGAGTCTGTGCTTGGTGGAAAAGGTTGTTTCAATTAGTCAAATCAAAGTGCAAACTTAACTGATTCTTAAACTGTAACATTTTCTTATAAAAGGTCTTGACCCTGTTATAGCACTCCTCGAGCTGGGGTAGGCCAGATTAAAGGGACGCCCAAGCCAAGTGAGCTGGGAGTGCTCGAGCGGGATGTGTAAAGCAAACGGATAAAGGTGATTGGCTCGAGCTTTTCGAGTGTGCTTGTCAGCGTTTTTGGTCCCAGAAAGACTCGGCCCCAGGTTCCGATGTCTAACCGCTCAGCCTCATCACCCGGCAGTAGCTCTTACAATCAAACTATGTCCCCACCCGAGAAATTCGATGTGCTGGTTTACCCGACCCCCAGGCTCGAGGGCGAACTCACCGCGCAGCCGAGCAAGAATTACACCACCCGCTTTTTAATCGCCGCCGCACTCTCCGAGGGGCAAACTCGGGTGCGCGGGGTGGCGAAGAGCGAGGATAGCGAAGCACTTCAGGAGTGCCTCGAGAGCTGGGGAGCCGTGCTCGAGCGCGAAGGCGACGATTTGTGCGTGACCGGATTTGGGGCGCACCCCCTTGACGGTCAGACTTTGAATCCGCACAACGCCGGGGCGGTGGCGCGCTTTTTGATGTCCATAGCGGCACTCACCCGCTCGACCCAGTTTGTCACCGACTACCCGCAGAGCCTGGGAAAGCGGCCCCACGGAGATTTGCTGGCCGCGCTCGAGCATTTGGGGGCTAAAGTCTCGAGCGATGAAGGAAAGTTACCTACCGGCATTGAAGCTGGAAATTTGACGGGTGGAACGGTGAGCATCCGCGCCGATTTATCGAGTCAGTACACCAGCGGCCTTATGTTTCTGGCTCCCCTCTTGCCACAGGGCCTGATTATTACGCTCGAGGGCGACATCAAGTCCGAGGGACCGCTGCGCCAGACCCTGCACACGCTCGAGGTTTTCGGAATTCAATCGAGTGCCGCACCCGACTTGCGGACCATCACCATTCCGGGCGGTCAGCACTACTGTGCGCTCGAGGTGACGGTTCCGGGCGATTATCCCGGCTCCATCGCCATTTTGGGCGCGGCAGTGCTCATTCCCGGCGAAGTAACCGTTCACAACCTGCTCGAGCAGGACCTTCAGGGGGAACGCGAGGGGGTGGCCGTTTTGCGCGAAATGGGCGCGGACATCGTGCGAAGTGGCTCGAGCCTGACCATTCGGGGCGGCAAACCCCTGCACGGCATTAACCGTGACGGCGACCTATTCACCGACGCAGTGCAGGCGCTGAGCGCGGTGGCTGCCTTTGCCGAGGGCGAGACCCACTGGAGTAATGTCTACACTCTGCGGCTCAAAGAGTGTGACCGCATTTCGGATACAAAGGCCGAACTCGAGCGCCTGGGGGTGAGCGCCTCGGAAACGCAGGACAGCCTTAGTGTCAAAGGACGGGGCGATATTCGGCTCGAGGGCGGCTTGGTTGCGGATGGACACGGGGACCACCGCATGATTATGTTGCTCACCCTGCTGGGAATGCGCTCGAGCGCACCGATTCGGATTTCTGAGGCGCACCATATCCGCAAGAGTTATCCTAACTTTTTTGAACACCTCGAGCAGTTGGGCGCTCGCTTTGAGTATCTGGAAGGGTGACTTTGGAGCGTCCAGAGACTTCACTCGAGCGAAACCGCCAAATGTAATACACTATCCCCTGTGCCACCCTTGATAAAACGCCTTGTGCTGCTGGGTGCGCTGGGAACGATAGGCTTCGTCGCCTTCTGGACGCTGGGCGTCTTTCAACCCATTCACGTCGCACTCAGGCCCGCGCCCACCTTGATTGTGCTGGGTGCGGCGCAGTACAACGGCAAGCCTTCGCCGCTGTTCAAGCGCCGTCTGGACCACGCGCTCGAGCTGTACCGTCAGGGCGGCGTGAAGCACATCGTCGTGTCCGGCGGCATCGGCACCGGCGACCATTTCAGCGAGGGCGGGGTGGGTAAATCCTACCTCGAGTCCAGGGGCGTGCCTGCGCGGGTGGTCCTGGCCGAGTGCTCGAGCCGGACCACGGTACAGAACTTAGAAAACAGCCGCGCCTTGCTGAGTTCGCCAGACGCTCCCATCACGCTGGTCACAGACGACGTTCACGCGCCCCGCGCCCTGTCCATCGCTCAGAATCTGGGCCTACACGCCGATGTGTCGCCCGCACCTTTGATTATCCGCACCGAGCAGGGCCGCGAGTACCGTAACCGGGAACGGGTTTTGCTGGTGGTGCAAAAGATTTTTGGCAACGACGCGATGCGCTGATGACCTACTTCGCTCGAGGGCTGGACGATACAGCATCAACCCCAGATTAAAGTTTGGGGGGCTTGGCGGGCAGTTCGGCGACCAGTCTGGGTTTGAAATCGTCCCCATAACGCATCACATAAACCGTGGCCTCACTGCGGTCTCCCACGCTGTTAAAGCTCACTGGGCCACTCAGGGCGTCCTGGAGACTCTGCTTTCGCACGTTTTGCTCTACGCTCAAGCGGTCCGGCAGGGCGCGGTTCAGATTCTGGACGCTCTGACGCAGCCCCTCGAGCACTATCCGGGTCGAGTCGTAGCCCAGCAGGCTGTAAAAGGTGGCCTCGTTCTTGTACAGGCGGGTGTATCGGCGACCAAAGCCCGGAATCTTGAGACTGCTGTAGGCGTCCAGGGGACCGCCGTAGGAAGCGTACAGAATGCCAGGTAAATCCTGGCGCAGCAGGTTCACCACCTCGGGTCCACCGAAGGTGGCTGAACACATCACCTCACCCTTGTAGCCCTGTTTACGCAGTTCCTTGATAAAGTTGGACATCGCCTCGTAGCCACTGAAGCCCAGATTGACCAGCTCGGTCTGACTTTTGACAATGCGAGCCACCGCCGCCGGATACTCGTCGAGTTTGGGAGCCGTAAAAGCGTCCAGCACCGGAGTGTTGCTGCTCTTGAGCGCGGACTGCACGCTGCGGCTGAAATCGGTACCAAACACCGTACCGTCGTCAATCGCAACCACACGGGTGATTTTAAGTACCCGAACCATGAAACGCGCCGCCACATTGCCGATGTCGTCGTTGCGGGCCACCAGACGGTTCACGTTGCTCAGGCCCTTGTCGGTCACGGCGTTGGCGGCGCAGATGGGCGAGACCACCGCCACATGGCTGGGAGCCAGCAATTCGTTAAGCGGGACGCACAGCCCGGAGTTGAGCGCGCCCACCACCGCCATCACGCTCCTGTCCGCCAGCACCTTTTTAGCGATGCTCTTGATCTCGTCCACGTTGGAGCGATCGTCGAACACCTCGAGCCTGAGGTCGTAACCCAGATTCTTGAAGTCGGCTCGAGCGTCGCTTACGGCCATCTTGGCCGCATTACTGATCTCGAGGGCGGGTCCGGGAATCAGGCCGGTGAGGGGAACCACCACCACTACCTTGAGCGGGGTAAGCGACTGGGCCTGAGAGGTACTCGAAAGAAGGGAAGCCACTACAAACAAGCCTGTGAAGTATTTCATGTAACTCAGGGTACTATTATTCTCAACCCACCGGGAAGCACCTCGAGCGCAATCCTCCCCTCCCATGGGGGGTGCTCTGCGCCCTTCGCCTGCTCGAGCGAGATTTTTTACTTCCAAGTCTGACTTGCCCCGCTTCAGGAACCCTTGAGCTTGCAATCGTCCTTCTGCACACCGCGCAGGGTGACGACACTGCGGACCCTGAGTTCTCGAGCGTAGCTTCCCAGGTGGCCATACGTCCCTCGAGCGCTGGGAATTCCGCGCAGCACAACGTAAGCGGATTCGTACATCCGCGCGGTGGCTTGAGTGTACCTCTTCTGGAGGTCGGCGCTCGAGACCACCCACCAGCGTTCTTTGCTGCCACACGGCCTGAATTCACTGGTCTCGAAGCCAAACGAAACGTGACCGCGCCATAGGGTGCGGCCCTCGAGCGAAGCATCCTGCACCTGAGCCTGTCCGCTCGAGCAGAGCAGCACCGCGCACGCCAGCAAGAATCTTTTCATGAATCCAGTTTATATGCTGGTGACTTAAGCCATATCGCGCATGTGTAAAACGCTCGAGACAAATACACTTCATAGCGGCACTTTTGAACGCGAGTCACAGCGATTCAGAGGTTTGTACCCTCCCTGGTGCGCTCGAGGGTTTCCCTGGGGCGTATACCGTAAAAGCGAGACGAAGTGCTCGGCCCTGAAAAAGCCGCCGGAGAAGTAGCTCAGTGGAAGAGCGCTCGAGTTCGGCTCGAGAGGTCGGGGGTTCGACTCCCCCCTTCTCCACCGTGAATTTAGCTCAGCTTGGGAGAGCGCCCGACGAACTCGGGAAGTCACAGGTTCAAATCCTGTAATTCAAACCTATCGTTCTGAAAAAACGATTTCCTGGTTAGCTCATTGGATAGAGCAGTCGCCCCATAAGCGATGTGTAGCGGGTTCGAGTCCCGTACCAAATCCGCCTAGTACGTGAGGAAAGGCAAATTTACCGCTCGAGCTGTCCATCACCGCTTTTGTGAAAGGGCCGAAAGGTCAATCTGCGAAAGCATCCCGTTCCGGTCCGCGAATCGGTCCCCGCCCCCCTCGAGCCGCTTTCATAATTCCGACCTCTATCCCCGGCTTCTCAGGGGTGCGGCGAAAGGCGGGAGTGTGCTTCAGGGAGACGCTTTGAACGCTCGAGCAGGTGAGCATTCTGGCTGGGCGCGCCTTGTTTGCCGCTGGAAAGGGAAAAATGATGGACGGCTCGAGCACCTTCTGACAAAAAAAGGATACCCACAAGGGGCAACCCTACCAAATCAGGTGTTGTAGGGATGCCCCTTGTGGGTATCCAGGCACTCCAAACGTTCAAACGCAGATTTCAAATCCCCCACTCGAGGAGGTGACACACCCATGAAAGGCATCAAAGCCTTATCCGAAGCCGAAAACGCCGCTCGAGCACGGGCGGAACGTACCGCTCGAGCCAGACGAGAGCTGGTGGCCATGCTCGAGAATCGCAGCTTGTCGCAAGCACCTATATCCAAAAAAGGAGTAAAAATCATGACCTTATTCAAAACTTTCACCATCACCGAACTCGAGCGCGGAATTCTGTTTCGTCGTGGAGCCTTTGTGCGGGTGCTCGAGCCGGGAAACTTCCGCTTCTGGGACCCTCGCAGCGAACTCGAGGTGCAGAGCTTCAACCTCGCTGCGCCCGAGTTTAAAAACACCCTGCGCGACTACTTTCTGAGGGAGCGCCCCGAAATTGTCGAGCGTCACTTCGTCAAGGTCGAGACTTTGGACCTCGAGATTGCAGTTGTGCGCCGCGACGGTGGGGTGCTGCAAATTCTGGGTCCGCGTGAAACCGTGCTGTTCTGGAAGGCCTTCATTCCGCTCGAGGTGGAAAAACTTCGGGTGGACGGGGGCCTCACCCTGGCTCGAGAGCACGACTTGCTCGGCAAAAAGAACGAGGCGTGGCTGCGAGGCCGCTTCACCGACGTGAACCCCGGTGAGAACGCGTTTGCGCTGGTCGAACTCGAGGGCAAACTGAGCCATCTGATTCTGCCGGGAGAGCGCAAGCTGTACTGGGACGGACTCGAGCGGGTCAAGGCCACCGTGGTTGCAGTGAGCGCAAACGTACCCAAGGACCTCCAGACCGTGCTGGTGGCCCGCCATGCGGACTGGCTCGAGCGCAAGGAGTCGGCGCGCGACCCGATCTTTCTGTACGCCGACCTCGGTGAGTATGAATTGGCCCTGGTCCGGCGCGGCAAGGCCATCGTGAGCCTGGTGACGCCCACCCAGAGCGCGCTTTACCTGAACGATGGGGTCAACGCGCTCGAGGTGTTGAGCGTTCTCGAGAGCTTCGAGGTGCGAAGCGATGTGGCGGTGGCCCTGCGGGGCAGCCCTCTGGGCACAAACATCGAATATGTGGAGGTGCCCGAGTACCATGTGGGCGCGCTTTACGTGGACGGCAAGCTGAGCAAAACCCTCGAGCCGGGAACGCACGCCTTCTGGAAGGTCACGCGCAAGCTGCGGACTGTGGTCACGGAAACCCGCCTCCAGACGCTCGAGGTGAGCGGTCAGGAAATTCTGACGAAGGATAAAGTGTCGCTAAGGCTCAACCTCACGGCGGGCTACCGGGTGAGCGACGCGCTGCTGGCCTTTTCCAAGCTCGCAGATTTTGGCGAGTACCTCTACAAGGAGCTTCAGTTCGCGCTGCGCTCGAGCGTGGGAACCCGCACCCTGGACGAACTGCTCGAGGACAAAACCGCGCTCGACGGTGTAATTTTGACCCAGGTGCGCGCACGGCTCGAGAATCTGGGCTTGGAACTCGAGAGCGTGGGCATCAAGGACATCATCTTGCCCGGAGAGATGAAGGCGCTGCTGAGCAAGGTGGTCGAGGCCGAGAAAGCGGCTCAGGCCAACGGAATTCGTCGCCGCGAGGAAACGGCGGCCACCCGCAGCCTGCTCAACACTGCCAAGGTCATGGAGGATAACCCGGTGGCCCTGCGCCTCAAGGAACTCGAGACCCTCGAGCGCGTGACCAAGCGGGTGGGGTCGCTCACGGTCCACAGCGGTCTCGAGGGCGTGCTGAGCGACTTGGTTAAGATTCGTCGGTAGGAGCGCAGACGCTCTGCAAACGTCAAGCGCAAGCGCTCTGCAAACGTCAAACGTCGAACGCCAAATGCAGTCCAGGCGTTCGACGTTTGCGACCTCGCAAGAGGTTCAAGCTGCTTACCCTAAAGCAAGCCTCAGATTGTCCTCCCGCTCAGCCTCAGCTAACCGTGCTGTGATGGGAAGAAGGAGTCAACATCATGGAACCCCAGATTGAAGTCAACCAACTTTCCGACGGCGACAAGTTTTACCCCACCAACAAGATGCTGAGCGTTTTTTCTGGGCAGGACAAGCTCAACGCTATTCTGACCGAACTGCGCTCGAGCGGCAGTTTCACACCCGAGAAAATTGAGATTTTTGCGGGTCAGCACGGCGCAGAGCTGATAGACCCCACCGGCGAGAACGCTGGATTTTTTGGCAAGATGCTTCGCAGCTTACAGTGGCTCACCGACGAGCGCGAGAACAGTGAACGCTACGCTCAGGAACTGGCTCAGGGAAACTATGTGCTGGCCATCAAAACCGAGAGTGACCGGCCCTCGATAGACGCCTTGAGCACTCAAATCAAGAACGCGGGCGGTTATTTCATCAACTTTTACGGCCCCAACGTCACCGAACCGATGGACCACTAGGAATCGCAGAGGGCAAAAGGCAAAAGGCAGAAGGCCATGCTTGAGATGTTCTCTTATTCAATGGTTCAAGTTTGCAAGAAGGTCCGCTCAATCCGTTTCCTTAAATCAAGAAGAGTCCCTCATTGCAGCTCGAGGGACTCTTTCTTTTGAGTTGAGAACCTGAACACCGTGCTCGAGCGGTTTAAGAGCGCCTTGATTCTTCTCGAGGCTTATCAGCTCTCACACGCTCCGCTTTGGCTTGCTCGGTTTTGCTGCGCTCGAGCAGTTTGTCGGCGTAATTCTCGAGCTGAGGGGCTAAAAAACGTTCTTGCACGATTTTGAGCAGGGTTGTCACCAGAATTCCGGTGATGGCCCCGGTGATGTTGGTGCGGTTTTGCTTGCCCTGCTGAGCCTGCACCAGCCGCGCCTCGTTTTTGAGGTCGGCCTTGGTGACTTTGCCGCCGCGCCCCGTGCCGCGCTCGACGTAGACCTTCTTGACCCGCCGTCCGCGCCGTCCCAGCAGCAGCCCCAGAATAAAGCCGCCCCCAGCCGAGCCACCCATGTACTTGAGCGGCTGAGCCTGAACTTTGACGTGCAAATTGGTGAGCTCCACCAGTTCGTTGACACTGTTCTTCAGGCGTTCACGGGCCTCGAGCGCCTGCACTTTATCGTCTTTGTTAAGTTCCACAATCGTTTCAGCCATCGACCTTCGCCCCCAGTCGTTTGATGCCGATAAGGGCCAAGATGACCGCTACAAGGATTGAAACTCCGAACATGACGAAAGATGCTCCCCAGTTAGGTAACTTCAGGGCAATCAAGACCTGATAAAAACCGATGAGCAGGAAGATAACCGCCACGGTGATGGGTCCGAGTGCGGCTAGCAGGAGCACCACGCCCAGACCCTTAGCCTTGACGATATTTGAAATCTTGCGAAGAAATGAGCGCGACTCAGCCTTGACCAGACTGAATGCCGAGTCGAAAATCTCGACCAACACGCCACCAATACTTTTATTTTCCGTAGCCATTCAATGCTCCCATTCCAAAGTGTGCTATTGATTCTGTAAAAGTCTGGCAACAATCCACACAGCTCGAGGCTTCACCGTACAGTAGGGTGCTCGAGAAGGAAAAGTTCCCCGCTTCTCCCAGTCTAAGGGCTAAATCATGAAACACACACTCGCTCGACTTACGAATGCCTTTATAACTCTCCATACTGAAGCCCAACCCAAGCCCCGCTGATGACTCCCAAACAAACCCCGACCCAGCGCACGCCACGCACCCTGACCCAGCTCAGCAACACCTGGAAACTCACCGCTCTGGGCTACGACCTGTGGCGGGTGCGCTCACTTTCGCTGCTCACCGGGCGACCCTTCCCGCTCGAGCGCGAACTGGCCCTCATGCTCGAGTGGACCGTGCCTATACAGGACGAACGCTGGCTGGATGTCGGCACCTCCACCGGAAACTACGCTCGAGCGCTCTCGAGTCGAGGCGCAAAGGTCGTCGGGCTAGATTTTTCCGCGCCCATGCTCGAGGTGGCCCGCAGCAAACCCTCACCGGGCGTCACCTACCGCCAGGACTATCTCGAGAACCTCAGCCTGGAGAGCGTAGAGGGTGCGCTGGACGGCATTGCAGTGGGCGCAACCCTCAACGAGTTTTATGATACGAACTCAGCGCTCGAGCGCATGGCCGGACTACTCAAGCCGCAGGGAAGGCTGTTTATGATGTATCTCACCCGGTCCGAATCGAGGTGGGGACGCTTGTTGCAAACTCTGCTGGCGGCGGGTGGAGTGCGTTTTCCCGCGAGGGTGGCGGTGAAACACACCCTCGAGCAGGCAGGGATGCACTACGCCAGGGGTGAGCGCTGGGGCGTGGTGGTGCTCGAGCTGTACTATAAAATGTGAAGGGTTAAGAGAGAGCGGTGGGCAAGTCTGCGGGTGGGCTGCTATGCTCGAGCCGAGATTTAAAGCGTTTCCCCTAAAGGTGAAGTGGTTTTCTGCGCCTTTAGGGTGAGCGGAGCGAATGGAAAAAAGCAGTGGTGCTCGCGGTAATGGAAGCTTTGGAGCGTAGCGGAAAAGCTGTAATGTTAGCGGGAACCGCTGTAAAGCATGGGTTCAACATTTATAGGGCTTTGTAAGAATTGGAAAGGAAAACCATCCCTGCTTCACGCAAGCTGAAACAGGTTTGACCGAGGTGCCAACGATGCTGGGAAGATGGCTGGAAAAAGGGGACGCGCCAAAACTCGAGCTGAAAAGCGCACCGCCCTGCGTGGCGATTGAGGTGTGCCGCTACCTGACCAAGGCGCATTCCAAGACTTTTTACCTGGGGAGCCGCTTTTTTCCAGCCCTCGAGCGGCAGGCGGTGTGGGCGGTGTACGCGGCCTGCCGCAGTGGGGACGACATCGCCGACGAACTCGAGGCTTCCGAGGCCCGGATTCAGCTCGAGGCGTGGTGGGACGGGGTACAGCACGCTTATGAGCGTTCACCGAGTAAGCAGGCCACAGACCCGCTGTTTCAGTCGCTGAATTGGGCGGTTTCACAGTACCCCATTCCGCTGAGCGCATTTTTCGAGCTTTACCAGGGCCTTCAGATGGACCTCGAGAATTATGAGTACCGCACCATGACCGACCTCGAGCTGTACTGTCGCCGGGTGGCCGGGGTGGTGGGCTGGCTGATTGCGCCCATCTGCGGCTACAGAGGTGGTGAGGAAACACTCGAGCAGGCCCTGATGCTGGGCAAGGCCATGCAGCTCACCAACATCTTGCGCGACGTGGGCGAGGACCGAACCCGTGGGCGGCTGTACTTACCGCTCGAGCTGCGCCTCAAGCACGGCGTGACCGACTCCATGTTAGAAAAGGGCGTGGTGACACCGCAGTACCGCGCCCTGATGCTCGAACTCAGCGCGCTGGCCCGGAGCTGGTACAAGGCGGGTGAGGCCGGAATTCCACGCCTAAAGGGCAGCGGAAGGTTAGCGGTTTCGGTGGCGGCCAGGGCCTACGAGGGCATTTTAGATTCGCTCGAGCGCAACGATTTTGACAATTTTTCCAAGCGGGCTTATGTCTCGGGGCGCAAGAAACTGATGCTGATTCCGCAGGCTTGGTGGGCGCTTCGCGGGTTGTGAGGGTGATGTTTTCGCTCGAGCAAACAGGCACTCCAACCCCCAAATTGGTCTAAAGTGGAACCACATCCACTCGAGGCCCCCATGACCCTATCCCAGTCCACCCAATCCGAACACTTTTTCCACGGTGAGCGCGACTTTCGCATCGTGTATCAGATTTCCGAACCCGCCTCCTTCGCAAAGGCCGTGGTGGTGCTGGTTCACGGCAACAGTGAGCACATGGGGCGCTACGCGCATGTGGTGAGCGCCCTGACCGCTCGAGGCTTTACGGTATTCAACCATGACCACCGGGGCCACGGCAAAAGTGCTGGGGTGCGCGGCGATGTCGAGGATTTCGGGTTTTTCATCTCAGATTTGCGGAAATTGGTGGAACTGGCTCGAGAGCAGAACCCAGACCTGCCCCTGTTCATGGTGGCGCACTCGCTCGGTGGCCTGATTGCACTGACCTATGCATTGGAAAATGAATCCACGCTGTCGGGTCTGGTGCTGATGAGTCCGGCGCTCGAGTTCGGGGCCGATGTCTCACCACTGCTCAAACGTCTGGCCGGGGTCATCGCCAGGGCCGCACCGCTGCTGCCCATCACCCCGTCAAACAAGCAACCCGACAGCGTGCTCAGCCGCGACCCCGAGATTCAGCGCCTGTTCGATGCTGACCCCTTGTGTTACAGCGGCGATGTGCGCGCCCGCTACGGTTTTGAGCTGCTCAAGGCCGCTGAAAGAGTACGCAACCGGGGCCGCAAGCTCCAGCTTCCAGTGCTCCTCGAGTACGGCACCGACGACCGCTTGGTCAACCCTCGAGCCTCCAAAGCGCTGTTCGAGCGCTTAACTACGCCAGACAAAACCTTGCTCGAGTGGAAGGACGCCCGCCACGAGCTGTTCAACGAACTCGAGAAGGTCGAGGTGATTGAGTCGGTGGTGGCGTGGCTCGAGGCGCGTTGCTTGTAGGTGAGTCTGAACCACGTACAGGACTTGTTTCTTTAGTCAGAAAACGTCGAACGTCGAACGTCCGGTGCGTCCCAGACGTTCGACGTTCGACGTTTGCCATCGAAGATGAACCACTCCCCACTCCCTACCCACCCACTCCCGCTAAACTATCCGCATGACCATCCATTCAAACGTGTTTCAACTCGGCGTCTGCGACTACCCCGAGCACGTTCCCCAGGACCGCTGGAAGGCTTACGCGAAGCAGCAAAAAGAGCTGGGCCTGTCCTACGTTCGCATTGGCGAGTTCGCCTGGAGCAAACTCGAGCCGCTCGAGCATCACTTTGACTGGACCTGGCTCGACGAGGCGGTGCAAACCCTGCACGCCGAGGGCCTGAAAGTGGTGCTGTGCACCCCCACCGCCACCCCACCCGCGTGGCTGATTCGCGCTCACCCCGAGATTCTGGCCTTCGACAAGGAGGGGAAAATACGCGAATTCGGCTCGAGGCGGCACTACGACTTCTCGAGCGAACTCTACCGCCAGCACTCGAGGCGCATGACCCACGCGCTGGCCCAGCGTTACGGGCATCATCCCGGCGTGGTGGGCTGGCAAACCGACAACGAGTTCGGCTGCCACGACACGGTTCGCAGCTACGGCGGCGCGAGTGTGGCCGGTTTCCAGACCTGGCTCGAGCGCAAATACAGCACGCTCGAGGCGCTCAACAGGGAGTGGGGCAACGTGTTCTGGAGCCAGGATTACAGCGCCTGGACCCAGATTCTGCCGCCAAACAACACCGTCACCGAACCCAACCCCTCGCATGTGCTCGACTTTTATCGCTTCTCGAGCGACGCGGTGGCCTCGTTTCAGGAGGAGCAGGTGAGCATCCTGCGTGAACTCTCACCAGGGCGCTGGGTCACGCACAATTTCATGATTTTCTTTTCGGATTTCGACCATTACCGGGCTAGCGAGTGTCTCGACTTTCCCAGTTGGGACAGCTACCCCACCGGAATGCTCGAGTTCTTTGCCCCAGACGGCACGGGTGAGGCCCTGAAGGCCCGGTACGCCCGCACCGGGCACCCGGACCTCATCTCGTTCAACCACGACCTCTACCGGGGCCTCAAGGGAGGCGCACCGCTCGAGGCAGTAAAGCGCGCCCATCCGCGCACTGCTGGGCACTGGGTGATGGAGCAGCAGTGTGGACAGGTCAACTGGGCACCCTTCAACCCGCTGCCCGCTGAGGGTGCGGTGGCGCTGTGGACCGCGCAGGGCTGGGCGCACGGTGCAGACGCTGCGGTGTACTTTCGCTGGCGGGCCGCGACCATGGCCCAGGAGGTGATGCACTCCGGCCTGCTGCGGCACAACGAAACCCCAGACCGGGGTTACGGGGAGGTGAAGGCGCTCGAGCGCGAGGGCTGGACCACCGCGCCCGTACAGAGCAAGGTGGCGCTGCTGCACGACTACGAAAGCCTGTGGATTTTCGACGCTCAGAAGCACTCGAGCGGATTGAGCTACTGGACCCAGACCCTGACCTACTACATGGCCCTGCGTTCGCTGAGCATGGATGTGGACATCGTTCACCCCGATTCCGACCTCTCGAGCTACAGCATCATCGTCGCGCCCGCCATCACGCTGATGACCGAAGCTCGAGCCAAAAACCTCGAGCGGGCCGCCGAGCACGCGCATGTTGTGTTTGGGCCGCGCACCGCGTACCGCACCCCATCCGGGCGCACTTTCGAGGAGGGCCAGTTCGGTCCACTCACGCGTTTAGTGGGCGGTCAGCTCGAGAACTTCGACTCCCTGCGCCCCTCGCTCGAGGTGGGTGTGGGAGACCACCACGTTCACACCTGGGCCGAGAGCTACACCCCCACCTCGGCTAAAGTTAAATACACCTACTCGAGCGGCCCCCTGAAGGGTCACGCAGCGGTGCTCGAGCACGGCAAAGTTACAGTTATTGGGGCGCACAGCGAAAGCCTGATTGCCGAGATTCTGAGCGCCAAACTCGAGGCCGCAGGTCTCACGCCCATGCCCATGCCCGAGGGCCTGCGGGTCTCGAACCGGGCCGGGAAATCGCTGCTCATGAACTTTGGCGAGGAAGCGGTGAGCTGGTTCGGTAAAACCCTCGAGGGGGTGAGCTTCACTGAGCTGTGAGGGAGTGGCAAGGGTTTTCAGTCAACACCTTGAGGCTCGAGCTTTTCTCCCTCTCGCCCCTTCCCTCGCCAACTCCTGCTCGAGCATTTAACGTTCTCCCTCGAGTAAGCCAACGGGTGTAACTCAAGTTTGCGGGGTGACGCTCAATCCGCCTGGAACGCCCCCCCTTGTATATTGAAAGCGGGTACGGCACCTGGTAGACCGACCCCCCCTGGACCCTCGAGGTCGTAGAGAAGCTAGGCTCACCGGATGCTTATTCCTACTTAACGCCGAACAGTTGTCTTGGACAAAGCGGCACCTATCGGGCCTGTCCGCTGGTAGACCTTCGAGGTCGCATTCGCAAGGAGGGCGTAGAGGGTGGGGGGTACTCGAGGAGGATGGTATGACCTTTGTCGGCATTGATATCAGCAAGGCTCGCCTTGATGTGGCGGCATGGCCCAGTGGTGAAGTATGTAGTTTCGAGCATAACCCCGGTGGCCTCGAGCACTTGGTGTCGTGGCTCCAGACCCAAGACCTCGAGCTGGCGGTGCTCGAGGCCACCGGGGGCTTAGAGCACGACGTGTTGGTTGCTTTGAGTGAGGCAGGCTTGCCCGTCACCCTGGTCAACCCGCGTCAGGTGCGCGACTTCGCCAGGGCCAGCGGGAAACTGGCCAAAACCGATACGCTCGACGCCTTAACCCTGGCGAGGTTTGCTGTCTTGGACAAAGCGGCACCTAGCGGGCCTGTCCGCTCAAGTCATGCACCCCGAGCGCCGAGTCTTACCCGATGAGCACACCCAACAGCTCAACGCCCTGCTCGAGCGTAAACGGCAAGTGGTCAACATGCTCACCCAAGAAAAGAACCGACTCCTGCAAGCGCGCTCGAGCCGGGTCAAAACCGATGTGCAAGCCCACATCACTTTTCTGGAGCACACCAAAAAACAACTCGACTCCGACATGCTCGAGCTGGTCAAGGCCACGCCGGAAATGCTCGAGACGTTGAATCTGCTGCTGAGTGTCCCCGGCATTGGACCGACCACCGCTTTGACCGTGCTGGCCGACCTTCCTGAGATTGGCACCCTATCTCGAGGGCAGGTGGCAGCGTTGGTGGGGGTGGCTCCGTTCCACTGGGATAGTGGTCGGCTCAAGGGAGTGAGACGGATTCAAGGAGGACGAAGTGAAATCAGGACGGTGCTGTATCAGGCTTCTCTGGCGGCGATTCGCTTCAATGTACCGCTCAAGCGCTATTGCGAGGGTTTGATGGCGCGAGGCAAAGCGTATAAGGTGGCGAGGGTCGCGGTGGTTCGTAAGCTGCTCATCTGGCTCAATACCCTGGTACACAACAAAACTCCCTGGTCGCTCGAGCGGTGTTCGAGACCCGCCGCTTGACTTTCAATACAGTTGCTTCTCTTGAGTGCGTCTTGGACAGAGCGGCACCTATCGGGCCATCTCGCTTTGCTTTCAAGAATATCCCCCCTGTCTTACAGGGGGAACCAAAGACTGTGTGGCTCGAGCTTTTAGAATACCCACCTATGAAATAGGCTCGCGCAGCTTCCGCAGGACGGGTCTTGCGTGACTACGCGAGGGGGGGTCCTTCCAGGCCGCTCGAGACAGCCCCGCATTATTGAGTTACACCCCTGCTCGAGCGTGATAAACTCGCACTCTACAGATTGGGAGTGCTCGAGCAGACAAAGCGAGGAGTCAAAGATGGTGGAATCTTATCTTCAGAGACATGGCCCCAAGCGTCCGCCTGCATCGGCTCGGCTGGGAATTTTGCTGGGACTCGCGCTGGTCGCTTTCATAGTGCTGGGCTTGATTTTGCGTGCTCTGGGCGCAGGTGCAGTTTTGCTGGGCCTGGTGCTGTTCGCGCTCGGGCTGGCGTTGGGTTGGAACGCTCGAGGACAGCGCCAACCCGCTCAGAAGGTGGCGGTGCTTCCGGTGCGTCCCCCTACCCTAGAACCTGCCGTTGAAGAAGTCTCACCCGCACGGGCTTATGCGCTTCAGGTGCTCGAGTTAGACACACCCGCCAGCACTCAGGAGCGACTCGCCACCGAGGTTGTCGAGAGTCCTGCCGAACCCTTAGCTCGAGCACCCGAACCGATGAAACCCCCGACTGAGGCGACCCTCGAGCCAATTTTAACCTTGCAGGCCGCATCCGAAGTCGTAGAACCTCGAGCAGAAACGACGGAGCGTAAGAAGTGGAGTCCTCGAGCCAAAGCGCAAACGCCCTCGAGCACACCCGAAACCCCGGTTGACAGCACGGTAGCCCTCGCCGCGCTCGAGACAACGCCGCTAGAAACCGAAAGTCCGGTTGTTCTCGAGCCTGCTAACCTCAAGCTAGCCACGCCCGAACGCAAAAAGTGGACGCCTAAAAGCCCCAAGAACAAAATACTCGACACCCTGAGTAGCAGCGAATCCACCACACTCGAGCCTGAAACGGAGTCAGAACCCCTCTCACACCGTCCCGCTCTGCTCGAGGCTTCGGCTTATCCAGAAAGGGAACTGCCAGACGTTAAATTGCCGGATGCGAATGTTTTGCAATCTGGCGTACCCGCACGCAAAAAGTGGACTCCGAAAGTAAAACAGGAGAGTGCAGCGCAAAGGCCAGCGGTTGTGCTCGAGGTTGCCGAAACTCCAACCGCGCTCGAGCCAGTCCATGTGCCTACTCCGCTCGAACCGACAGCTTCAATCCCAGCGCTCGAGCCGATTTCCAGCGCCAAACTCGATTCTCGCCAGATTCTCGAGAATATGGGTATTCACCTTCCCACTCAAACCTCGAACTCGAGCGCTTTATCTACTTTGGTGGACTCGAGCACACCCGACTCGAGCGAACCACAAGAGGTTCAAGCCTCGAGCGGACGCAGGAAATGGGTTCCCCGGCGCAAAGCTTGAGCGCGCACTCATAGCGGTCAGACCTTCATTCACAGGGCGTCAGGCTGAGGAAATACACTGAAGCCATGAAGCGACTCGTTTTTTCGGCTCTTATTTTCTCGAGCGTGGCGCTGGCCGCCAGTTTTTCTGGGTTCAGTATCAAGCCCTACGGCGACCAGACCCTGGATTTGCCCAGCGGCGTGACCACCCTGGACAAAGGCGGCGTGGTCACGGATGCCGAGCACGGCGTGACCGTGGACGCGCAGTTCGTGGAACTCAAGGAAGGTGATTTTTTGCTCGCTCGAGACGCTAAACTGCGTGGCACGGCGGTGGCGGGCGTTCTCACCGCCACCAATCTCGAGTACCGGGTGGGAACCGGAATGCTAACCGCCAACGGAACCCTGACCTACAGCGATAAACTGGTCAAAAACCTGCGGGCCAAGACCGGCACGCTCGACCTGAAAAAGCAATTTCTGGTCATCACCGGCGGCGTCTTGAGCGACAGCCCCGCGATTTCGGGAAACACCCTGCTGGTGGACTACGACACCCGAACCGCCGTGCTGCAAGGCAATTACAAGTACAGCTTCGAGGGCACCAAGCTCTCGGGAAAGACCGATAAATCTATCTTATTCGTGAGTTGGAACGCCGAGGGCAAGCTCAGGGCCATCAGCAACCCCAAGCCCGAGCAGCTCAAGGGCTACGCGGCTTATTTGAAGTAGCCCGAGACGGTGAAATTGGGTCTTTGGTCAGAATTGTGCTGCGTGCTCGAGCCACTCAAGCCATCGTCAAACCGGGCACGATTGGCGATGAGCACAGGACTTTCCCATGCAAAGCCTTAACATGAAGCCATGCGTTGGATTTTTCCGTTTCTGAGCACGGCTCTTTTCTTTCTGTCTGGAGCAATCGCTCAATCCAGCCCGCCGCCCAGCGCCTTTCCCGAGTGCTCGAGCAAGGACATCGAACTCGAGCGCGAGGGTTTTGGCACAATCCAGGCCGACTCGCTCGAGACCGATGGGGACCGCTCCATTTTGACCGGGGTGTGTTTTGCGCTCGAGGGTTTCGACTTCGTAGCCCAGAGGCTCGAGGTGAGTGGCCCCAACCTCCGGGCCAGTGGAATCAAAATTGAGGGTAAGGGCGCTCGAGGCACCGCCTCAGAGGTTAAAAGCGTGAACGGCGGTTACGCGCTCGAGGGTTTGCGCTTAAGCCTGACCTTGCCCAATGCCCGTCTGGGCGATGTCCCGCTCGAGGGCCAGTACACTCTGGCCTCGAGCGCGGCGCAGCTTGCGGGTGGGCGTCTGAGCGTGACCCAGGCTTTGCTCGAGCGCCTGGGTGCGAAAACGCCCGAGCGTTACCAACTTGAGAATGCCGAGATTGGGTCGGGTTCGCTGCGGGTGGAAAAAATCGCGCTCAGCCGCAGCAAGGTCAATCTGACCACGGGCGCGGTGACGGGTCAGCTCGAGCCGCTATCGGGAAGCGCTCAAAATCTGAGCGCTTCGTACTGTCGGGTCCCTGATGCCCATGAACTGGATTTCTCGCTTGCTCACCTGCACCTTGATTCGGAAAAAGTGCGGCTGGGTCGGCTCGAGGGACGTTTTTTCGGCTTCCCTTTTCTGAACCTGAACGCGCTCGAGTTCGGTACGCCTGGAATTCTGAACGAGGCTCTAGGAAACAAGCAAACCGAGCAAGCCCCCTCGAGTGTGGAGGGCACGGTTCCGCCACTCGAGCTTTTGAACGGCTCAGAGGGCATTTACGGCGTTCGCCATCTGCCCACCTCTTCACCCTACCGATTTTCGGGCACGCTCGAGAGTCCCCAGAGCGGTGCAAAGTGGAACGCATCGCTCGAGCGGGGAACAAACGCCGCCCTGGTACGTCTGGAGCTAGGGTTCGAGCCTCGAGACAACAGTTTGGGCCTGACCTTCGAGCGCGACGTGCCGCAGGGTTTTCAGGCCAGAGCTGCGGTGAACTCGAGCATTTACAAGTTCAGCGGCTTTGAAGCGGGGCACGGCTGGACGGCTGGAAATCTCAAAACCGACCTGCTGGCGGGGCTGGCGCTCGAGAACTCGCAGAGTACACCCTATCTTCAGGCTCGTTTGCGCCTCCCGCTCGAGTGGGTTTCAGGACGCCTCAGCACGTCTGGTACGCTCGAGGCACACGGGTATGGGTTCGAGGGTTCGGCTTACGGCGCGCTCGAACTGAACTTCAAAGCGCGCTCGAGCCAGGAGTGGGGCGCGCTCGAGCTGACCGAGCGCCTTAAGTCAGGATTGGGCGACTCGCCCATCACGGCTTTTCGAGTGGAGAACTCGAGCAAAACCACCTTGAATTTGAGTCTGAACGACGGTAAATTGGGACCGCTCCAGCTCGAGGAAACCCGCCTGAGTTTCGCACTCGAGACGGACACACAAAGTCTGACCTCGAGCCGCTTAGCGGGCAGCGTGCGCCTCTTACCAACTGGCTCGAGAGTCGGTGTGACGCCCAGCCTGGGCTACGATTTTGTGCGAGATGGGTGGGACGGGGCGCTCGAGCTGAACGTGCTCAGCGAGTGTTTTATGTTCAGCCCCAAAGTGGGCCTCGAGTGGAGGGATGGGGTATCCAATCTGAAATTGGAGTTTAGTGTGCGGATTCGCTAAGCAGGTTGGCGACTTGCCTGGAACACCACCGCTTTTACGGAATAGCGCTCGCAAGCTCGAGCTACCTCGCCCCCGTGCCAATCAGCTTTTGATACTCAGTCACCGTGTCATTTTGGGCCACACTCGCTTGAACGGTGGGCGTATTCTGCGCTCGAGTCCCCTGAGCTATACCCTCGCTGGCCACACCTCTACTGGGCAAACCCTGTGCCTCGAGCGCGTCGTCTTTTTGAATGCTCTGGATGCCGCGCACAATCCAGGCGTAGGCCGAGCGCATGTAGCCGCGTGTAACGGTATACGTCTGGGGGCTGGATTGATTGAGCAGCACATACACGATGTGTTCACCCGCCTGGGTCTGCACGTAGCCGCTGGCGGTGAAGATGCGCCACCCGTTGCCAGACTTACCGCCGAACTTGACGATGGGAATGCTCGAGCGCACGTAACCCTTGCCCACCCCCAGATTCATGATGTTGTCCAGAACCGCGTTTCCCCCCTCGCTCAGACCGTTTTTCAAAAACTCGTGCGCCATCAAGGTGGCCCACTCGAAGGCGGTGGTGGCGTTCTGGGTCTGTTGGTCAATCTTGGGATTGTAGTAAGGGCCGTCGAAGTAGCGGTCCAGCATCCTTTGTAGCTTATCGGCGGGCAACGCTTGCGCCCTGGCGTCGAGCGCGTGGGCAATCTCGAGCTGGAGCGGTCTCGAGCCACCGGCGAACCTCTCAGCCCCGTTGAGGCGACCAAATATGGGAAAGTGGTCCGGGTCGCCTCCGGCCTGCGCGGTCCACCACGCTTTGGTGGGCAACAGCAGGCGGGTTTTGCACAAACCCAGCTCGTCTGCGAGGCGCTGAGGGGCCTCGAGACCAATGCGGCGGTGCAAAATGTCGGTGGCGGTGTTGTCTGAGTGCTGAATCATGCGCTCGGCAAGCTGACGCACGCTCGAGCGGTCGTAGGGAAAGCCGCCCAGGCTCTGATTGGCTTTGGTCACGCTAAATTTCTCGTCCCAGCTCACCTGCCCCGCATCAATTTGACGCAGCAACGCCCACAGCACGCTCCCTTTGTAGGTGCTGGCCAGCGGAAAAGGGGCGTCTGGGTTGAGCATCACCGCTTTGGTTGGCTCGAGCGTAACGGGGTCAAAGCGGGCCACGAATAGCGCGAGCTGACCCCCCAGGTTGGGTCCGGCAGGCGGCGGCTCGAGCACCTTGAGCGCAGCAGGGCGCGATACACAGCGCTCGAGCTTGGCAGGTTCGGAACCGACCTGAAGCGGTGTGGGCGTGTTTGAGGATGTGGGTTCCACCGCAGGAGTGGGCGCAGGAACTGCTGGAACTGGACTCTGGGCCACCTCGAGCCGTCGCTCCGTTTGCGGTTGGGAAAGCAAATCCGGGTGCGGCGTCAGACGATAGGCCAACCCCGCTATACCGCCCGCCATCCCCAGCCAGACCAAAAGTTTTACACCCCTAGAAGCCACCCAGCGCCGCCTTATCAATCATGTAGAGCAGAGTATAACGGTTTGTGAAGGCTGGGCGTTAATTTTTTTGCTCAAGACACCCACCCCCCTCACACCACCTCCCTCACACCACCGGCCCTCACACCACTGGCTCGAGCGCCAACTCGAGCGCCCCTGGACCCGCGTGAACCGAGACCACCGCGCCCACCGTCACGCTGCCCAAATCCTCGAGCGGCAGCCCGAGTAATTTAGAGCGCAGTTCGCTCAGTTTGCCCTCGCCGCCGGGGGTCGCGCCGTACATCACTCGAGCGCTGCCGTGGGTCTGTACGTAAGCTTTAGCAAACTCCACCATCGCCTCCATCAGCTTGGCATTGCCGCGCACCCGTCCCGCCGCGTCAATGCGCCCCTCGGCGATTTTGAGAATGGGTTTGATGCCCAGCAGACCGCCAATCATGGCCTGCGCGCCGCCGATGCGCCCATTTTTCTTGAGGTAATCGAGGGTATCTACCCCAAAGCGAAAATCCATGCGCGCCCGGACCCCCTCGAGCGTGGAAACTACCTCAGACATGGACTTACCCTGCTTAATCAGTTCCCCGGCCCGCAGCACCTGCATGGCCAGCCCTGCCGTGATAGATTCGCTGTCCACCACCGTCACCTTGCCGCCAAAATCCTGCGCCGCCAGCCGCGCACTCTGCACCGTGCCCGACGCCGCGCCCGAGATGTGAATACTCAGCACTTCGTCGGCACGCTCGAGCGCGCTTTTATACGCCCCAGCGAACTCAGCGGGTGAGGGCTGACTGGTGGAGGGCACCTTGACCCCGCGTTCCACCGCCTCGAAAATCTGTTTGCTGCTGATTTCGATACCGTCTTTGAGGTTCTGGCCCTCCAGAAGCACATAAAGCGGCACACTGACTGCGCCTATGCGCTCGAGGTACTCTTTGCTGAGGTCGCTGGTGGAATCGGTGATGAGGGCAATCATGGGGTTGGCTCCTTGTGGATGTGGTGGGTATTCAGGCCACTCGAGAAGAGGGTCTACTCGGCCAGCTCGAGTTGTGAAGTACCTGTCAGCTTAGCTCAAAAATTGTGAGACACTTTATAGCGCAAAATTAGGCTCAAGGGTCCGCTTCTCGAGCCTTGATTACCTCCCTGTGAGAGCCTAAACTAGCGAGGCTGGCCTTTAGTCGGTCTTAACATCGCAGCAGTTCAGGTCTTAAGCAAAAGGAGGTGGTGACATGACAACGCAGGTCCAATTTCCTGAGCTGGAACCTCCCAGTTTAGCTCTCTCGTCTTCTCGCATATCCTTTCGCGCTTTGTTCTGGAGGTGCTCATGTCCCACGCTCTTTTTCTCCCCTCGAGCGCCGCTTTTCGGCTGACTTTTCCCGCTCGAGTTCTAAAGCATTTTTCACTACCATTGCGCCACCTACACTCCGTTTCGGCTGGCTCCATTCTCGTGAAAAATGCTTTCCTGGTGCCACTCCCGTTGGTCGGGAACTATTTCGCCCTTGGCTCAATACTTCCGCAAAATGCTTTAAATGTTTTAAATCCAAAAAGCTGGCTCGAGAACCGCTCGAGTTTCCCTCTGTTCTTAGCCTTCAGCCTTCAGCCTTCAGCGGCCCCCACCGGGGGCCAAAATGATTGAATACTTCCGCTCGGTGGGCGGCAAGCTCAAGCAGATAGACGGCTACGTGGACGGCTGCTGGATAGACGTCACCGACCCCGACCCCAGCGAACTCGAGGCCCTCGCGCTCGAGCACAACGTGCCCCTCGATTACCTCACCGGGCCGCTCGATTTGGACGAGCGCCCGCACTTTGAAAAAGACGACGGCATCATCAGCATCCTGATGCAGACGCCCTACTATCTGGGCGAAAAGTCAGATATTCCTTACGACACCGTGCCACTGGGCATTATTCACACCGACCACTGCCTGATTACGGTGTGTACGCTCGAGAACCGGGTGCTGCACGAAATCAAGAATGGGCGTATTCGCCACGTCTCGACGGCCAAGCGCAACCGCTTTACCCTGCAAATCTTTTTGAGGACCGCGCAGCGCTTTCTGATTGATTTGCGCCAGATTAACAAACAGGTGGACGCGGTAGAAGACCGACTCGAGACCGCCACCCAGAACCGCGAACTGCTCGATTTGCTCAAGCTCGAGAAATCCTTGGTGTACTTTCAGACGGCGGTCAAGGCCAACGAGCTGATGATGGAGCGGGTCAAACGCGACCGCACTTTTGAGATGTACGCCGACGACCAGGAGCTGCTCGACGACGTGCTCATCGAGAATATGCAGGCTATCGAGATGACCGGCATCACCATCAGCATTTTATCTTCGATGATGGGCACCTTTGCCGCCGTCATTCAGAACAACGTCAACGCGGTGGTCAAGGTGCTGACCCTGACCACCATCTTCATCGCCATTCCCACCCTGATAACCGGGCTGTTCGGCATGAACGTGGGCATTCCCTGGCAGGGGCAAAAAGAGGGCTTCTGGTGGGTTTTCGGCATCTCGCTGGGCCTGATTAGCTTGGTGGCCCTGCTGTTTCGGCGTCTGCGCTGGTTTTGAGCCGGGTTCTGAAGGATGAACGAAGACTCAAGCACACCCGGCCTTTAGCTCAAACTTATCTCGAGCGCCCGTCCCTCGAGCGAAACCCACAAGGCATAAAGCTAACCTGGACAGCATTTCTCGAGTCGGGGCGTTTCTTAGGGGTATACTCAGATGAGACGCAAAACTCGAGGGTGAAGGCCGAGCGAAAGTCTCGAGCCGTTCTGAAGGGGCAGTGAGCAAATACTACAGCCACCTTTTGTTCAGGAAGGGTACACTCGAGTGGCTCGAGCATTAACTTGGTCCCTGTGATTTCGACCCAGTGTCTAGAGTTGGAGTCTAAAGTTGAAGTCTCGAGTAAGCTTTGCGTGTTTAAAACCTCGCAAAGAAGTCAGTACAGAAAGGTTATCCCCGCTCGAGGGACGGGTTAAGACCTTTCTAAGTGAGCATTTAGGAGAAATACTATGAAAACACTACTCGCATCTGCCGCCCTGCTCACCCTGAGCCTCACCGCCTGTATGCCCAGCACCTCCACGGCCATGACCAAACCCACCAACACCATGATGGCTAAAATGTCCACCTTCAGCGGTACGGTCAGCGCTACCAACGAAGTTCCCGCCGCCACCTCGAGCGTGAGCGGTACCGTCACCCTGACCCTGAACGAGGACGCCAAAACCGCCCAGGTGACGGGCATGGTCATGAACCTCAGCGGTGCGCCCGTCGCCTCGCACGTTCACGCACCCGCGCTCAAGGGGTCCAATGCTGGCGTGCTCAAAGCGCTCACCTACACCGCTTCGGGCACCAATATGTACACCATCAGCGGCGGTTTCAGCCTCACCGACGCCGAGATTGCCGACCTGAAGGCCAAGAAGTTCTACTTCAACATCCACACCGCCGCTAACCCCGGTGGCGAGGGCCGCGCCCAGTTCGAGTAAGGCTCTCCTATATTCAGTAAAGGTGCGAGACGGCTCGAGGGTCGTCTTGCACCTTCTTGTTTGTACTCGAATTCTACGCTCGAGCACCAAAAAAACCTCCCTACACGGGGAGGTTTCTCTTGATTCGCTCGAGCTTTACGAAATTCTGAAATACACTTCAAGCCTCCGCTATGCTCTGGCTTTACGTTCCTTTCAGAATTTCGTGCCTAGTTCAGCCGCTCCGCTCGAGTTGAAGTGTGGAAACAACTCCCACACTTCAACTCAACTTTGTCTTACAGTCGGGCGAGGTTGGCGGTCAGGGTGATGTCGTTGTCCAGCGTCACCGAGCGCACGAAGGCGCGGTAGCCGCTCGAGAGGATGACCAGTTCCGAGTTGCCCCGGTCGGTCACAAAGCTCAGGCTGCCGTTTTGCAAGCTGCCCACCTTTGTGCCGTCCAGGTAGACTTCGCCCTGGGTCACGTTGGCGCGCACGGTCACGCTGACCTGACGAATCACCTGTTGCAGGTTGGCGCTCACGTTGGTGGTGCGTCCGGCCTGCACGCTCACGGTGGTGGCGTAATCGGCGTAGTTAGGAGCCGTGACCCGCACGTTGTAGTTGCCGGGGTTGAGGTCGCTTTTGTTGATGGGAGTGCGTCCAGCGCGGCGGTTGTCGATGAAGACCTCTGCATCGGCCACATTGCTGGTGACGGACAGGGTGCCGTTGCGAACCACTTGGCCCAGGTTGGCGCTGACGTTGACGGTCTCGTTACCGCGCACCACCACGTTGGTCACGTAGTCGGTGTAGCCGTTAGCCGAGACCCGAATCGAACGGTTGCCCGCTGCAATGGCCACTCGAGACAGGGGGGTACGGCCCACTAAACGGTCGTCCACATAGACGCTCGCGCCGTTTACATTGCTGCTCACGTTGAGGGTGCTCGAGGAGATAACACCACGCTGAGCCACGTTGTACTGCACGGTATCGGTAGTCCAGCTACGCTGGTCAATAGGCGAAACCACGATGGACAGCGCGCGGGCCAGTCCGTTTTGACCGCCGGTGATGGTCACTTCAGCAAACTGGGAGTTCGAGCCATTCTTGAAGTCTGAGATGTCGGACAAGTTGAGTTCGGTCTTGCTGGCCAGGGCCAGAACCTTGCTCACGCCGTAGGGAGCCGCGACGTTAAAGGTGAAGCCGTCTCCGGCTGCCGGAAAAGTTTTGACCTGATTGGCCCGCAAGAAGTTGCTGCCGCTGGCGTAGCCGTTGGGCAAAATCTGGTCAATCGCGCCTGCCGAGTCCAAGCTGAACAGGTACACGTAAGCGTCCTGATTGACCGAAGTGCTGATGCGAACCTGCTCGCCCACTTGATAGTTAGGAACGGCGCTGCCGCTGGGGTCCTTATCTACCGAAACCCGCACTGCGAGGTCGGTCTGAATGGGGTTGACGATGATGCTCTGGGTCGAGATGAGGGGGGCAGCCGAAGCGCCGGCAGCCAGTACGCCAAGAGCGGTCAGGGTCAGGGTTTTGAAAAGCTTATTCATGGTGTTCTCCTTGAAATTCTCTGTGAACAGGGGGATGGGCCTTTTGGCCTCGAGCAGGAACCATTCCCTTGCTCTTGCAATCAGAATACGCAACCCTGCCTGTTGAGCAGTGAGTTGCTGCGCGCCATTCCTTAATGGCAGGTCAGCCTCTCATCAGCCTCGAGAAAACCAGTGGAAACTCGAGCGGGTGAAGCGTGTTCACCCTGTTTTACCCCATCCTCAGAACGAAAAGAGAGTCGAAGCCGCTCTGTTAAGCCTCTCACAAGGCGAGTTCACACCCCGAAAAAACACCCTCGAGCATGTTAAGTTGCCCCTCGAGAGTTGAGTGGGCCGCTTCATAGTTGAGAAAGATGAAGTAGCGGGTGGTTTAGGGGGAGTTCGGCAGGGTCGGTGTTGCGCCTCCGGCTATCTTGAGCAGAACGGCACCTCACGGGCCTGCTCGCGAGTCGTTAGTCATTGGTTCTTGGTTGGTTTGATTTTGGGCGCTGTCTTGAGCAGAACGGCACCTAGCGGGCCTGCTCGCGTCTTGGTCTAAGCGGCACCTACCGGGCCAAACCGCTTCACAGCAGACCAACCAAGAACCAAGAACCAAAAAACCGCGAGCAGGCCCCACGGGGTGCCGTTCTGCTCAAGACAGCCGGAGGCGCAAAACTCAAACGCTCGAGCACGGCTACACCCTCGAGCAACCCTACAAAAAAGTTCGGTGGTCCGCCAGCATACAGCGGTCTTGCACCACGCCAATCCCGTGCTCGAGCAGGGTTTTAGCCACCTCATCGTTGCGGATACCCAGTTGCAGCCAGACCCAGCGCGGCGACTCTGGCATGTTCAAAATATCCTCGAGATGCTCACCTACCTTATCCGAGCGGCGAAAAATCTCGACCACATCCACTGGCTCGAGCACGTCTTTGAGGGTCGCCACCGCTTTCTGACCGAAGAAACTTTCCTTGCGAGCCGCCAGTGCCGGATGAACCGGAATGATTTTGTAACCGTGCCGAAACAGGTATTCCGGGACGTAATGAGCAGGTTTTCCCGCGTCGGCGCTGAAGCCCACCACCGCCACGGTTTTAGCGCTCTTCAAAATCTGCACGATGCCCGGTTCAGAGACCACTTCTCGAGCGACCCAATCCACTTGCGCCCCATTTCTGTCCATGTCTTCTCCGTTGGAACCCCATTCTCGAGATAGGACATTACAGCACGAACCCGCGTGAGACCCCACTGAGACCTCCCAAACACCCTTTAAACCAGACTTAAAAAGCCTTCACACGCCGCGTTCAAGGTGCGCTCGAGTTCGGCCTCGCCGTGTGCCGCGCCCACGAAGACGCTCTCAAACTGGCTCGGTGCCCAGTAGATGCCGCGCTCGAGCAGAAAGTGAAACCACCTCGCAAAGCGGGCGGTGTCGGCTTTGGCGGCGTCCTGATAGCTCGAGACCGGACCCTCGAGAAAAAACGGCGTCAGCATGGACCCGATGGTGTTCACGGTGAGCGCGACTTTGGCTTCGCTGGCCGCTTGACGCAACCCTTCGGCCAGACGGGAGGTGTAGTGCTCGAGCTGAGAATAAATCTCGGGGTGTGCTTTTAGGTGCTCTAAAGTAGCAATTCCGGCGGCCATCGCCAGCGGGTTGCCGCTGAGCGTTCCAGCCTGATACACCGGACCCAGTGGACTCACAAAATCCATGATTTCGGCCCGACCCCCGTAAGCGCCCACCGGAAGGCCCCCGCCGATAATCTTGCCCCAGCACAGCAAATCTGGCTCGAGGCCCAGAAGCTGACTGGCTCCCCCGCTCGAGAGTCGAAATCCGGTCATCACCTCGTCGGCAATCAGCAGTGCGCCGTAGCTTTTGGCGTGGTGTAGCGCTGCAATAAATTCGCTCGAGGGAATCAGCACCCCCGCGTTGCCCACCACTGGCTCGAAGATGATGGCAGCAATTTCAGAACCTCGGGCCTCGAGCAAGTCCAGAAGGCCCTGTGGGTCGTTGTACTCGGCCACCAGGGTCAGTGCGGCGTACTCGAGCGGCACCCCGGCGCTCGAGGGGGCGCTTCCACCCTCGAGCACGGCGTTGGTCATCAGGCCACTACCGGCCTCGACCAGCAGACCATCGGCGTGGCCGTGGTAATTGCCCCTGAATTTGAGGATGTACTTGCGGCCTGTGAAGCCCCGTGCCAGCCGCAGGGCGCTCATGGTGGCCTCGGTGCCGGAGTTGACGAAGCGCACCTTCTGCGCTCCGGTGAGTTCGCACACCAACTGCGCCAGGGTTACTTCGCGGGCGTTGGGCGCACCAAAACTGGTTCCGTCCTCGAGCGCTAGCGCAATGGCCTCGCGCACCGGAGCGAAGTTGTGGCCCAGAATCATCGGCCCCCAGGAGCCGATGTAGTCAATAAGTCTGTTTCCGTCGG
>Ga0209724_1000741_pt1 | contig 31103 bp, 29 predicted proteins | sample grotaG_FD_184143 | JGI IMG/M metagenome (GOLD analysis project Ga0209724, IMG submission 184143) | Glacier valley bacterial and archeal communities from Borup Fiord, Nunavut, Canada, to study Microbial Dark Matter (Phase II) -... | ecosystem: Environmental > Aquatic > Freshwater > Ice > Glacier ...
GCGCGACGGCACGCACGAGGTTGTGGATCGTCGCCGCGCTCGCACCCCAGTCGATGCGACCGTCCTCCGCCTTGCGACCACCGAAATAGGAGCCGAGCGCGAGTTCGTTCGGGATGCGGAAGGGGTGTCCGTCGATCAGGTCGGGCAGCGCACGCCAGAGCGTCTGCTCCGCTGCCACGACCACCTTGACGAAGACCTCGTGCGCGGTATCGTCGGGAAGGATCGGCACCGACGTCTGCGCGATGATCGCGCCGGCATCGGGCTTGACCGCCATCTCGTGGAGCGTCGCGCCGGTCTCGGTCTCGCCGTGGATGATCGCCCAGTTGATCGGGACGCGGCCGCGGTACTTCGGCAGCAACGAGCCGTGCATGTTGTAGGCGCCTTTCCTCGCGAGCGACAGGATCGTGGCGGGCAGCATGTGGCGGAAGTAGAACGAGAACAGGAAGTCCGGGGCGACGCGCGCGACCGCCGCGTGCAGCGCGTCGGCATCGAGGTCCTCGGCGTACAGCACCGGGAGGTCGTGCGCGACAGCGGTCTCGCGCACGCTGTCGAACCAGATCGTCTCGCGGGGACTGTCGCGATGGGTCACCACCAGCCGGACGTCGATGTCGCGGGCGAGCAGGGTGAGCAGGCATCGCACCCCGACTTGGTGATAGGCGAAGACGACGGCGGAGGGCATGCGTGGGAGGGCCGTCGACGCGCGGGTAGGCGGCCGGAAGCGGCAGGGAATCGACGAGCCGCGATTGTAAGGGGACTATTCGCGGTCCCCGCCGCGTTCGCACCAGGGGGCACTCTGCTTCCAACCAGACCAGGAGACGCACCATGAACAACAAGAAGCGCATCGTCGTCGCATCGTTCGCAGGATCGCTCGTGCTCGTCCTGGCCGCCTGTGCCGGCCTGCAGTCCGATCGCGACCGGCCCGGGTTCTTCGTCACCAGCGTCGGGAGCGGCAAGGGCGCCGACTTCGGCGGACTGGCTGGGGCCGACGGGCATTGCCAGTCGCTCGCGACGGCCGCAGGCCTGGGCCACGGCCCGTGGCGGGCCTATCTGAGCGCGTCCGCAACGCCCGCTTCCCTCGCGGTCGACGCGCGCGACCGCATCGGCAGCGGACCGTGGAAGAACGTCAAGGGGGCGACCATCGCCGACAGCGTGGCCGACCTGCACGCGAACAACCGCCTTACCAAGGAAACCGCACTGACCGAGCAGGGCGCCGTGGTCAACGGCGTGGGCGACGAGCCGAACATGCACGACGTGCTGACGGGTTCGCAGGCCGACGGCACCGCGTTCGGCGGTAGCGAGGACCGCACCTGCGGCAACTGGACCAGGAGCGGGGACGGTGCGGCGATGGTCGGCCACAGCGATCGCACCGGCCTGCGCGACGACCCCCCGGCCCATTCGTGGAATTCGTCGCATCCGTCGCGCGGCTGCAGTGATCCGCAGCTCGCGGCCAGCGGTGGCGCCGGCAAGCTCTACTGCTTCGCGGCGCGCTGATCCGCGGCGTTCTGATCGGCGGCAGGCGCGTCTCGTTCGATGACCGCCTGCACGATCCACCGCGGACGCCCGCGCACTTCCTCGTAGATGCGGCCGATGTATTCGCCAAGAAGCCCGATGCCGAGCAGCGTGACGCCGATCAGGAAGAACGCGATGCCGAACAGCGTGAACAAGCCTTCGGCTTCCGGCCCGACGAAGATGCGGCGCAGCGCCAGCCAGACCACCAGCACCGCGGACGCGGCCGACAGCAGCGCGCCGAACAGCGAGAAGGCCTGCAGCGGCACCACCGAGAAGCCCGTGACGAGGTCGAAGTTCAGCCGGATCAGCGCGTACAGCGAGTACTTCGATTCGCCGGCGGCGCGCTCGGCATGCCCGACCTCGATCTCGACCGGGTTGTTTGCGAACGTGTAGGCCAGCGCCGGGATGAAGGTGTTGATCTCGCGGCACTGGTTGATGGTCTCGACGATGCGCCGGTCGTAGGCGCGCAGCATGCAGCCCTGGTCGGTCATCGTGATGTGCGTGATCCGTTCGCGGATGCGGTTCATCGCGCGCGAAGCGGTCTTGCGCCACGCCGAGTCCTTGCGCGCGCGGCGGATCGTGCCGACGTAGTCGTGACCGGCCTCCATCGCGTCGATCAGCCGCGCGATCTCCTCGGGCGGGTTCTGCAGGTCCGCGTCGAGCGTGACGATGAAGCGGCCGCGCACGCGCTCGAAGCCGGCCATGATGGCCGCGTGCTGGCCGTAGTTGGCGTTGAACAGCACGACGCGCGTCACGTCCGGTCGCGCACGGAACTGGTCGGACAGGATCGCCGCCGAGCGGTCGCGGCTGCCGTCGTTGACGAACACGATCTCGTAGCGCAGTCCGCGCGCCATCGTGATCGCATCCAGCGCCGGATACAGGCGCGCGAACAGCTGGTGCAGGCCGGCCTCCTCGTTGTAGACCGGCACCACCACCGAGATGTCGACCGTGGGCGAACCCGTCAGCACGTGGGTCGAGCGATCGGCGGGCTCGCCCGGGCGCGACGCGTGCGGCCACTCGGGCCGCGGGGCGAGTCGCTCTTCGAGGGTGCTCATCGGCATGCGTCCTTCATGCACCGCGCAGCACGGATTCCAGCGCCTCGACGACGCGATCGACGTCGGCGTCCGTCATCGTCGGGAACAGCGGCAGCGTCAGCGTGTTGCGGCCGGCATATTCGGCATGCGGGAAATCGCCGTCCTTCCAGCCGAGGCGACGATAGAGCGCGAACAGATGCAGCGCCGGGTAGTGGACGCCGGTGCCGATGCCGCGGTCGTTGAGCGCCGCCATCACGTCTGCGCGCTTCATCCCGCGCTTCGCGAGATGCGCCTCGGGCAGGATCACCTGGAACATGTGCCAGTTGCTCTGCGCGAAGTCGGCGACCGGCAGACGGCAGTCGATCTCGGCTACGAACGCGGCATGGAAGCGTTCGAGGTAGCGGCGCGCGAGCCCGCGGCGTCGTTCGGTGAACGACGCGAGATGCGGGAGCTGGCCGAGCCCGACGCGCGCGGCGACATCGGTGAGGTTGTACTTGCCGCCGACCCGCTCGACCTCCATGCCGTCGAGGCTGGAGCGCACGACACCCTGCAGGCGGTACTCCTCGGCGAGCCGCGCCTCGTGCTCGTCGTTCATCACGAGACAGCCACCCTCGATGGTGGTGATGTTCTTGTTCGCGTGGAAGCTGAACGAGACGAAGTCGCCGGTCGAGCCGATCGGCGCGCCGCCCCAGTTGCTGCCGAAGCTCTGCGCGGCGTCCTCGACGACGCGCAGCGACTTGCGCCCCGCAATCTCGTAGAGCCGCGTGCGGTCGACCGGGAGGCCGGTGAGATCGACGGGGATGATGGCGCGCGTGTTCGGCGTGATCGCCGCCTCGACGCGGTCGAGGTCGATGTTGCGGGTCACCGGATCGATGTCGGCGAAGACCGGCTTCGCGCCGACGTCGAGCACGATGTTCGACGTCGACACCCAGGTCAGCGGCGTCGTGATGACCTCGTCCGCGGCGCTCGCACCCACCTGCGCGATGCGCAGCGCGATCTCCATCGTGCAAGTGCCCGAGTTGAACGCGCGAACGGGCCGGCCGCCGCAGTACGCGGACAACTGCTTCTCGAACTCCTTGACGTTCGGACCCGACGTGATCCACCCGGAGCGCAGCACGTCGCAGACGCCGGCGATGGTCGCTTCGTCGATGGTCGGCCGCGTGAACGGCAGGAAGGGTGCTGCGGCGACGACGGGTTTCGGTTGGGCGCTCATGCGGTCGGTTTGGCGATAGGGTTCAGGCGCTGCGGGTGAGGATGTAGACGCCGACGATGATCACGCCGATGCCCACCAGCCGCATGGGGGTCATCGCCTCGCCGAACAGCCACCACGCCGCGGCCGCGTTGAGCACGTAGCCGAGCGACAGCAGCGGATACGCGATCGACACGTCGACGCGCGACAGGCCCAGGATCCACACCGCGACGCTGACGACGTAGCACGACAGGCCGCCGATGATCGGCAACTGGGTCGCGAGCCGCAACCCCACGGGCCACAGGTTCGCGAACGAATACTCGAACGTGCCGATCGCGGCCACGACGTTGTTGACGCCGGCCTTGAGCAGAAGTTGCGCGCAGGCGTTCAAGAAGACGCCGAAGAGGATCAGGGCGAGGCTGGCCGGATTCACGGGCGGGTCGGTTGCGAAGGGAGGGCGGACGGCGTCGCGTCCGGCTTGCCGATCACGATGCGCCGGCCATCGTTGGCCACCACGCGCATCGGGAGCTTGCTCGCGACGAGTGTATCGAAAACGTCCCGCGCCATGATCGCCAGCGGCGCCCGGTCCGCGTTCCAGCGTCGCGTGAACTCGTCGAGCGACGCGATGCCCTTGTCGGGCTCCTGGGTCAGTCCGAAGTCCAGTTCGTCGCGGAATGCGACCAGCGTGACCGGCCGCTGCAGGTAGAAGTCGAGCGTGTGCTCGAAGATGCCGAGGCTGTAGATCGGCGAGTCGGCTTCGATGTGGGGCTTCATGTCGCGCGCGATGTCGTAGGTGGACATGCCGCGACCGAGGGCCTCGTGGCCGAGCAGCAGGGCCGACCAGCCGACCGAGGCGCCCAGGGCCGCCGAGACGACCGCGGCGCCGACGCGGCGGCGCGATGCCAGGACGATCGCGAGCGCGGTCGCGGCCAGCCAGGCGAGAAGACTGGCGACGGCCGCGTGGCGGAACGCGTCGACGACGGTCGCCGGATCCTCGCTGTCGAACGGCACGACCATCACCGTCACGGTGGCCACCGCGGCCAGCGCGACCACGCCCAGCAGATGCCGCTTCAGTGCGCCGCCGTCGATGGACGCGAGCCGCCGCCCGATCAGGATCGCGAAGGCGGGGAAGACCGGCAGGATGTACGACGGCAGCTTCGAGCCCGAGAGGCTGAAGAACGCGAACACCACGACGATCAGCGCGATCATCAGGCGTTCGGGATGGAAGCCCGTGCGCGACGGCGTGCGCCACGCCGGAACCACCGACACGAGCGCGAGGGTCAGCCACGGCAGCAGGCCCGCCAGCAGGACCGGGACGAAGTACCAGACGGGCCCCTCGCGGCGGTGCTCGGTCGTCAGGAAGCGCTCGACGTGCTCGTGGATGAAGAAGAACTGCGCGAACTCCGGGTTCGCTCGCGACACGGCGACGAACCACGGTCCGGCGACCAGCAGGAACAGCGCGAGGCCGCGGACGATCGCCAGGATGTTCAGCAGCTTCCAGTCGCGTGTCGTCGCGAGGTAGACGAACAGCGCGCCGCCCGACAGCACCACGGCGACCGGACCCTTGGACAGCGTCCCGAGCGCCATCGCGGCCCATGCGACCAGAATCCACACCAGCGAAGGGACACGCGAACTGCGACCCGTCGTCCCGCAATGCGCATCGGGCAGGTCGGTGCGCGCCGCGGCATCGCGGGCCAGCAGCACCGCGCACCACGTCAGCGTGATGAAGAACGACAGCCCCATGTCGAGCGTGTTGAAGTGCCCGAGCAGCACGTACGCGAGGCTGCTGGCCAGCACCAGCGCACTGTAGAGCCCGGTGCGCCGGTCGTAGAGCCGCGCCGCCGTGAAGCCGACCAGCAGCACCCCCGCGAATCCGGTCAGCGCGGTCCACAGGCGCGAGGTCCACTCGTGGACGCCGAAGACCTCGTAGGCCGCGGCCGTGGTCCAGTACTGCAGCGGCGGCTTCTCGAAGTACTTGAGGTCGTTCAGCCGCGGGGTCAGCCAATCGCCGCTGACGACCATCTCGCGCGGGATCTCGGCATAGCGCCCTTCGTCGGGCTTGATCAGCTTGCGATGGCCGAGCCCGCCGAACCACACCAGCGCACCCACCAGCAGCAGGACCAGGGCGGTGGCGAGGAACGAGGCATCCGGCTTCGCGCGGCCGACGGCGTCGCTCATCAGCCCGCCGGGACCGGCGGCTCCAGCAGCAGGGCGGCGGCGACGCGGCGACCTTCGGCCATCAGGATGTTGTAGGTGCGGCAGGCCGCGTAGACGTCCATCGTCTCGACGCCGATGCCGCGGTCGATCAGCGGCGCGAGCAGGCGCGGATGCGGGAAGCGCAAGCGGTTGCCGGTGCCCAGCACGACCAGCTCGGGGTTCTGGTCGGCGATGAAGCGGAAACTGTCGGCCGCCAGCGACGCGAAGTCGGCGACCGGCCAGTCCATCACCGGGCGATCGGGGACGACCACGAGGCTGTGCTCGAAGCGCACCGCGTTGACCTCGACCCAACCGTCGCCGTAGGCGTTGAAGGTGTTCGACGAAGGGACGACGGTGGCGTGGAGTTTCACTGGACGCGTGGGCCACCGGGTGCAGGCGCAACAATGCGACGCAACGGCGGGGTTTTCGAGGGGGGGTGAATTATAATCGCCGCTTCGCGAAAGACCGCCGCTGCACCGCGCCGACGAGCGCACCCGAGGCCCGCATGAAAGAATTCTCGCGCATCAAGCGCCTGCCCCCCTACGTCTTCAACATCACGGCCGAGCTGAAGATGGCCGCCCGCCGTCGCGGCGAGGACATCGTCGACATGAGCATGGGCAACCCCGACGGGCCCACGCCGCAGCACATCGTCGACAAGCTGGTGGAGGCCGCCAAGCGCCCGGACACCCACGGCTACTCGGTCTCCAAGGGCATCCCGCGGCTGCGCCGCGCGATCTGCAACTGGTACCAGAGCCGCTACGACGTGACGTTCGACCCGGACAGCGAGGCGATCGTCACGATCGGTTCCAAGGAGGGCCTCGCGCACCTGATGCTCGCCACGCTCGACCGCGGCGACACCGTGCTGGTGCCCAACCCGAGCTACCCGATCCACATCTACGGCGCAGTGATCGCCGGCGCCGACATCCGCAGCGTCCGCATGACGCCCGAGGTCGACTTCATCGCCGAGTGCGAGCGCGCGATCCGCGAGTCGATCCCCAAGCCGAAGATGATCATCCTCGGCTTCCCGAGCAACCCGACCGCGCAGTGCGTGGAACTCGAGTTCTTCGAACGCATCATCGCGCTGGCGCGCCAGCACGACATCCTGGTGGTCCACGACCTGGCCTACGCCGACATCACGTTCGACGGCTGGAAGGCCCCGTCGATCATGCAGGTCGAGGGCGCACGCGACGTGGCGGTCGAGTTCTTCACGATGTCCAAGAGCTACAACATGGCCGGCTGGCGCATCGGCTTCATGGTCGGCAACAAGGACCTGGTCAACGCGCTGGCGCGGATGAAGAGCTACCACGACTACGGCTCGTTCACGCCGGTGCAGGTGGCCGCGATCGCCGCGCTCGAGGGTCCGCAGGACTGCGTCAGGGAGATCGCCGCCAAGTACCAGCGGCGTCGCGACGTGCTCGCGAAGGGGCTCGCCGAAGCCGGATGGAAGGTCGAGGTGCCGCGTGCGTCGATGTACATCTGGGCCGAGCTGCCCGCGGCCTACGCGGCGATGGGTTCGCTCGAGTTCGCCAAGAAGCTGCTGGCCGAGGCCCGCGTGGCGGTGTCGCCGGGCATCGGCTTCGGCGACTACGGCGACAACCACGTGCGCTTCGCGCTGATCGAGAACGAGGCCCGCACGCGCCAGGCGATCCGCGGCATCAAGGAGATGTTCCGCAAGGACGGCGTGCTGCCGAAAGTCGCGGCTTGAGCCGCTACATGATTGGGTCCCGGCCTTCGCCGGGATGACATTCCCCCTCTTCACCATTGAACCCCCGCTTTGCCACCGCGGCGAAGGTCGGGGCCACGCTCACCTTTGTCACCCCGGCGCAGGCCGGCGCCTAATTTGGCTTCTTCCCTCAAACCCATCCAGGTCGCCCTGATCGGCACCGGCACCGTCGGCGGCGGCCTGCTGCGCGTGCTGTCGCGCAATCGCGAGGAGATCACCCGCCGCGCCGGTCGCGACATCGTCGTCGTCCGGGTCGGCGCCCGCGACGTCGACAAGGCGCGCAGGCTGGTCGGGCCCGACGTGCCGGTCGATGCCGACCTGATGGCCGTCGTCACCGACCCGGGCATCGAGATCGTCGTCGAGCTGATCGGCGGCATCGACACCGCGAAGCGGCTCGTGCTGGCGGCGATCGCGGCCGGCAAGCACGTGGTCACGGCCAACAAGGCGCTGCTCGCGCTGCACGGCAACGAGATCTTCGCGGCCGCCCAGGAGAAGGGCGTGATGGTCGCCTTCGAGGGCGCCGTCGCCGGGGGCATCCCGATCATCAAGGCGCTGCGCGAAGGGCTGACGGCGAACCGCGTCGAGTGGATCGCCGGCATCATCAACGGCACCAGCAACTTCATCCTCTCGTCGATGCGCGACACCGGCGCGAGCTTCGTGTCGGCGCTCGCCGAGGCGCAGCGACTCGGCTACGCGGAGGCGGACCCGACCTTCGACATCGAAGGGATCGACGCCGCGCACAAGCTGTCGATCATGAGCGCGATCGCCTTCGGCATCCCGATGCAGTTCGAGCGGGCCTACACCGAAGGCATCTCGCAGCTCACGGCCGACGACATCCGCTACGCCGAGGAACTCGGCTATCGCATCAAGCTGCTCGGCATCTCGCGACGGGTCGATGCGACGGCGGACGGGTCCGTCGACCGCGGTGCGAGCGGCATCGAGCTGCGCGTCCACCCGACGCTGATCCCGGCCAAGCGCCTGCTGGCCAACGTCGAAGGCGTGATGAACGCGGTGCTGGTGAAGGGCGACGCCGTCGGCCCGACGCTGTACTACGGCGCCGGTGCGGGCGCGGAGCCGACGGCATCGGCCGTCGTCGCCGACCTGGTCGACGTGACGCGGCTGCACACGGCCGATCCCGAGCATCGCGTGCCGCATCTCGCGTTCCAGCCCGACTCGCTGTCGAACACGCCGATCCTGCCGATCTCCGAGGTGCGCACCGCCTACTACCTGCGCCTGCGCGTGGCCGACAAGCCCGGCGTGCTCGCGGACATCACACGCATCCTGGCCGACGCCGGCATCTCGATCGGCGCGGTGCTGCAAAAGGAACCGGCCGAAGGCACGCACGCGACCGACATCATCATGCTCACGCACGGCACGATCGAGAAGCGCGTCGACGGGGCGATCGACCGCATCGAGTCGCTCGCGACCGCGCTGTCGAAGGTCACGCGGATCCGCGTGGAAGACCTCGCCTAGATGAATCTGAACCAGGTCACGGTCGCCGTCACCGACATTGAGCGCGCGGTGACCTTCTACCGCACGCTCGGCCTCGAGCTGGTCGTGCACGCGCCGCACTACGCGCGCTTCGTCTGTCCGCAGGGCTGCAGCACCTTCTCGGTCCATCGCGTCGACCGGCCGGTGGCGTCGACCACGGTGGTCTATTTCGAATGTGACGACCTCGACGCGACGGTCGCCGCGCTGCAACGCCAGGGCCTGGTGTTCGAAGGTCCGCCGGCCGATCAGCCGTGGCTGTGGCGCGAAGCGCGGCTGGCCGACCCCGACGGCAATCCGATCTGCCTCTTCCACGCGGGTGCGAATCGCATCGATCCGCCGTGGCGCGTCACCCAACCGACCCGGCTCGCATGAACTATGTCTCGACCCGCGGCGGCGCCTTCGCCGTCGACGGCGGCCGCCCCGCCCGCTTCCTCGATATCCTGCTCGAGGGCCTGGCGCCGGACGGCGGCCTCGCGATGCCGGACCACTATCCGCGCATCGACGCCGCCACGCTCGAGGCGTGGCGCTACCTGTCTTACGGAGAGCTCGCCTTCGAGGTGATCCGGCCCTTCGCGACCGACATCCCGCTCGCCGACCTGCGCGGCATCGTGATGAAGACCTACACGGCCGAGGTGTTCGGCAGTCACGAGATCACCCCGCTGACATCGCTCGCCGCCTATGCGCCGGAGCTGCGGCTGCTCGACCTGTCGAGCGGCCCGACGCTGGCGTTCAAGGACCTCGCGATGCAGCTGCTGGGCAACCTGTTCGAGTACGCGCTCGCGCGAAAGGGCCAGCCGCTGAACATCGTGGGCGCGACGTCGGGCGACACGGGCAGCGCGGCCGAATACGCGATGCACGGCAAGAAGGGCGTGCAGGTCTTCATGCTGTCGCCGCGCGGGCGCATGAGCGCGTTCCAGACCGCGCAGATGTTCTCGCTCGACGATCCGCACATCCATAACCTCGCGATCGACGGCGTGTTCGACGACTGCCAGGACATCGTCAAGGCGGTCAGCGCCGACGCGGCGTTCAAGCGGGACCATGCGATCGGCACCGTCAACTCGATCAACTGGGCGCGCGTGGTCGCGCAGGTCGTCTACTACTTCCGCGGCTACTTCATGGCGACCGGCAGCAACGACGAGCGGGTGTCGTTCACCGTGCCGTCGGGCAACTTCGGCAACATCTGCGCGGGACATATCGCGCGGATGATGGGCCTGCCGATCGACCGGCTGGTGTGCGCCACCAACGAGAACGACGTACTCGACGAGTTCTTTCGCACCGGCGTGTATCGCGTGCGCGGCGCGGCCGAGACGCATGCGACCAGCAGCCCGAGCATGGACATCAGCAAGGCGTCGAATTTCGAGCGCTTCGTCTTCGACCTCGTCGGTCGCGACGCCGACGAACTGAAGCGTCTGTGGCAGCAGATCGACCGCGACGGGCGCTTCGATCTCTCGCAGTCACCGCTGTTCGCGCAGATCCAGGAGCGTTACGGATTCGTCTCGGGGCAGTGTTCGCATGCCGAGCGCATCGGGACGATCCGCGCGGTGCATGACGAGACCGGGATCGTGATCGATCCGCATACGGCCGTCGCGGTGAAGGTCGCGCGCGACTTCGAGATGCCGCGCATCCCGATGGTCGTGCTCGAGACCGCGAAACCGGCGAAGTTCAACGAGACCATCCGCGAGGCGCTGGGCCGCGAGGCGGACATGCCGCCCGGCTTCGAGGATCTTCTCGAACGTCCCTGCACGTCGACCGAACTGCCGGCGGACGTCGCGGCGGTCAAGGGCTACATCCTCGCGCACGTCTAGTGTCCTGACTCAGGGCACCAGGCCGGGCCGCAGGCCGAAGCCGGGACGCGTCAGTCCGACGTCGCCGCGACCCGGGCGACCGACTTGCGCGAAGCCCGCAGTGCGTGCTCGGTGATCGCGGTCAGCGGCAGGACCTCGTCGACCCCGCCGGCGGCGATCGCTTCCTTCGGCATGCCGAAGACGACGCAGCTCTCCTCGTCCTGGGCGATGTTGAACGCGCCGGCCCGCTTCATCTCCATCATCGCGGTCGCGCCATCCTTGCCCATGCCGGTCAGCATGATGCCGATCGCGTTGACGCCGACCGCGCGCGCGGCCGACAGGAACAGGACCTCGACCGACGGCCGATGGCGGTTGACGACCGGCCCGTCCGACAGCTCGACGAGGTAGCGCGACGCGTTGCGACGCACGGCCAGGTGCTGGTCGCCCGGGGCGATGTACGCGTGACCGGGCAGGATGGGTTCGCCGTGAACCGCTTCCTTGACGCGGATCGAGCACAACTGGTTGAGGCGGTCCGCGAACGAGCGCGTGAAGGCTTTCGGCATGTGCTGCGTGATCACGATACCGGGGCAGTCCGGGGGCATGCGGACCAGGACTTCGCGAATCGCCTCGGTGCCGCCGGTCGACGAGCCGATGATGATCAGCTTGTCCGCGTATTCGCCCTTGCGCGCGGTCATCGTGGAGATCGATTCCAGGACTACCGGTCGCGGCGGCGTGGCGATCGGCAGCCGCTGCCGGATGCGCGCCACGGCCGCGGCGCGGATCTTGTCGGTGATGTCGGCGGCGTAGTCCTTCATGCCGGCCACGATGTCGAACTTGGGCTTGCATACGAAGTCCACGGCGCCGAGTTCGAGCGCGCGCAGCGTGAATTCGGAGCCGCGCTCGGTCAGCGTGGAGACCATCACGACCGGCATCGGACGCAGGCGCATCAGGCGCTCGAGGAAGTCGAGGCCGTCCATCTTGGGCATCTCGACGTCGAGCGTCAGCACGTCGGGATCGAGGTTGCGGATCATCTCGCGGGCGATCAGCGGATCGGCGGCTGCACCGACCACGCACAGGTCGGGCTGGCTGTCGATGATCTGGGTGAGCATCTTCCGGATCAATGCGGAGTCGTCGACGATCAGCACCTTGATCTTCTTCATGGAATCTTCTGCCTCTGGTGGTTGGCGACGCGCGATCAGCCGAACAACTCGATGTCGCCGCCGACCTTCGTCGCCTGCAAGCGGGAGCCGTAGTCCCACTCGCGCTGGAGGACCGTGCTGTTATGGACGTTCTTGAGCTTCTTGACGAGCACCTTCCCGGTCTTCGGGAAGTAGTAGACCTTGCGCGGGTAGATGTCGACGAGGTCCTTGGCGACGATGCGGATGTCCTCGGTCTGCAGGAACTTCTGCACGAACACCGCATTGCGTTCGCCGACATTGGCCGCCGTCAGCCCCGCGAGCACGTTGCCGCCGCCGAACACCTTCGCCTCGAGGAACTTGCGTTGCGCGCCCAGCTTCATGAGCTGGTTGATCAGCAGCTCCATCGCGAACGTGCCGTAGCGCGCCGACTTGCTGAGCGGGTCGGTCGTGTCCAGCGTGCTGTCGGGCAGCATGAAGTGGTTCATGCCGCCGATGCCGCTCTGGGTGTCACGGATGCAGGCGGCGACGCACGAGCCGAGCACGGTCACGATCATCATGTCCTTGCCGGTGACGTAGTACTCGCCCGGCAGGACTTTCGCCGCGTCGATGTCGAAGGTGCGGTCGTGATAGAGGTTCGTCGCCAGGGCGTCGGCGCGGGCGGTCTGCATCTCAGTGGCGTCCGTTCGTCAGCTCGTAGACGGTCTTGCCGCGCAGCTTGAAGACATCGGCCGCGTTGAAGAAGCTTTCCGAATGGCCGGCGAACAGCAGTCCGTCCGGCCTGAGCAGCGGCGCGAACTTCTCGAGGATGCGACGCTGAGTGTCCTTGTCGAAATAGATCATCACGTTGCGGCACAGGATCGCGTCGAACGGTCCCTTGATCGGCCATTGCGCGTCCAGCAGGTTGAGGGGCTGGAACGTGATCAGCTTGCGCAGCGACGGCACCACCTTGACGTGCCCGTCGTTGGCGCCGTTGCCGCGCAGGAAGAAGCGCTTCATGCGCTCGGGCGAGATCGATTCGACGCGCTCGCTGCCGTAGATCCCGGCAGCGGCCTTCGTCAGGACCGCCGTATCGACGTCGGTGGCGACGATCTGGACGGGCGGCGGGTTGCCGTGAAGCGCCTCCGAGGCCGTGATCGCGATCGTGTAGGGCTCTTCGCCGGTCGACGCCGCGCAGCACCAGATCCGCACCGGTTCGTGCGTCGCGTCCCAGCGACGTCGCAGGTGCTCGGCGAGGATCGGGAAGTGATGGGCCTCGCGGTAGAACGACGTGAGATTGGTCGTCAGCGCGTTGGTGAAGGCTTCCCATTCGCTGGCATCGGAAACCTGCAGCAGTTTCAGGTAGTCGCCGAAGCGCTTCAAGCCGCGCTCGCGAAGGCGTCTTGCCAGTCGGCTGTAGACCATGTCCTGCTTGCTGGCCGACAGCGAGATCCCCGCGTGCTTGTAGATCAACGCACGGACGGTCTCGAAGTCGCCCTCGGTGAACTCGTACTCGCGCGCCTTTCGTTCGACATGGATGGAGGAAGTCATGGAGAGGATCGTTGAAGGCTGCAGGGTGTCGCTTCCGCGGGGTCTCTCACTCAGAACTCGGTCCAGTCGTCGTCGCCTGCGGTGACGGCGGCAACTTTCGGGGCGGGCTTCGCCGAGGCGGGGGCGACCTTCGGCCGTGCGGCCGCGGGACGGGCTGCCTGGGGTGCGGGACGGCGTAGCGGCGGGCTGGCCGGTGCAGGAGCGCGGACCGTGGCGGACGTCCCGGACAACTGGAACACGGCGACGGACTGCAGCAGCGCCTGGGCCTGTTCCTGCATCGACTCGGCGGCGGCCGCGGCCTCTTCGACGAGGGCGGCGTTCTGCTGCGTGACCTCGTCCATCTGCGTGACGGCCTGGTTGACCTGGCCGATGCCCTCGCTCTGTTCCTGCGAGGCGGCGGTGATCTCGGCCATGATGTCGGTGACCCGCTTCACGGAGGTCACGATCTCGTCCATGGTCTTGCCGGCCTCGTCGACCAGACGGGTGCCGTCCTCGACCTTGGAGACGGAGTCGGAGATCAGTGCCTTGATCTCCTTGGCGGCCGCGGCGCTGCGCTGGGCGAGGGTGCGGACCTCGCTGGCGACGACCGCGAAGCCGCGGCCCTGTTCGCCCGCACGAGCCGCCTCGACCGCGGCGTTGAGCGCGAGGATGTTGGTCTGGAAGGCGATGCCGTCGATGACGCTGATGATGTCGACGATCTTCTTGGAGCTCTCGTTGATCGACGACATGGTGGTGACGACCTGGCCGACGACGGCGCCGCCCTTGACGGCGACGGCGGAGGCACCGGCGGCGAGCTGATTGGCCTGCATGGCGTTCTCGGCGTTCTGCTTGACGGTGCTGGTGAGTTCTTCCATCGACGAGGCGGTCTCTTCCAGCGAGCTGGCCTGCTGCTCGGTGCGCTGGCTGAGATCCGCGTTGCCGGCCGCGATCTCCTTGGACGCCGTCGCGATCGAGTCGGTGCTGCTCCGAACCTCGCCGACGATGCGGTTGAGGTTCTGGTTCATGTCCATCAGCGCGTCCATCAGCACGCCGACCTCGTCGGACGTGCGGACGTGGGGCTCGGTCACGAGGTCGCCTGACGCGACCTTCTGTGCGAGGGCGACAGCCACGTTCAGCGGACGCGTGATGCTGCGGGCGATGCCGAAGGCGATGGCACAGGCGAACGCGAATGCCGCGACGGCCAGGCCGATGATCAGCGCACGAGCGTTGACATGGATCCCGTTCGCGTCCCTTGCAGCATCCTCCAGGCGCTCGTGCTGGAAAGTGACGATGTCGTCCATACGGTCCATGTACGCGAGCTGGAGCGGACGGACCTTGTCCATCAACTGGGTCTTGGCCTCGGCGTACTTGCCTTCCTGGGTTAACCGCTGGAATTCGCCGAGCTTTTCCCGGAATGCCGCGCGTGCCGCGTTGACGGCGTTGAGCTGCTGGCGGCCCTTCTCGGACTTGGTGACCATCTCGAGCTTGGCGAGAAGTTCGCTGTTCTTCGCGACGGCCGCGTCGATCAGCGCGCCTTCCGTCCGCGTCGCCTGCGGTTCGGCGAAGATGACGACGTTACGCGTGGAACGTGCGATGACGTTGAGATTGGCGTGCACGTTGAACAGCATTTCGGACTTGGCGTAGCGATCCTTGACGATTTCGTCGATGCCGTTGTTCAGGGCCTGCAGGCGCGTCACGGCAACGACCGCGATCGCCACGAGGAGCACGAGGACGGCTCCGAACCCGAGCATGAGCCGGGCCGAGATTTTCATGTTGGCGATGGAAAACATGGCATGAAGTCCGTTGATGATTCGTTCGAGTGAGGGAGACAGCGGTCGGTGCGAAGTGCTATTGCACGGTCCCGCCATCGAACAGCGCCATGTCCGGGCTGCACATCAGCCTTTCGATGTCGATCAGGATCAGCATCCGGTCGTCGGCCGTGCCGAGGCCGGTGATGTAGTTCGTGTCGAACGAGTTGGACGAGAAATCCGGCGCGGCGCGGACCTGGTCGCCGGCGAGCTGGATCACGTCCGAGACCCCGTCGACCACCATGCCGACGACGCGCGACGCCACGTTCAGGATGATCACGACGGTGAACTCGTCGTAGCTGGCCTGGCCGAGGTTGAACTTGATGCGCATGTCCACGATCGGCACGATGATGCCGCGCAGGTTGACCACGCCCTTGATGAAGTCGGGCGCGTTCGCGATGGCGGTCACGGCTTCGTAGCAGCGGATCTCCTGGACCTTGAGGATCTCGATTCCGTACTCTTCCTGGCCGAGCCGGAACGTGAGGAATTCGCTGGCCTGGTGGCTGGCGGAGAGCCCGGCTGACTTGGCGGTGACCGCGGTTTGCGTCTGGGACATGATTGGGGACCTCGTATGTGCGTTATTGCAATGTGTCGGCCGGGCGGCCGGATGCTTTAGGCCGCGAGCCCGTATTCTTTCGGGACCGCGCCCACGAGGTCGGCCACGTCGAGGATCAACGCGACCCTGCCGTCACCCATGATCGTGGCGCCCGAGACGCCCTGGACGCGGCGGTAGTTGCTCTCCAGGCTCTTGATGACGACCTGGTGCTGGCCGACCAGCTCGTCGACGAACATCGCCGTCTTGCGGCCTTCGGCCTCGACGATGACGATGATGCCGCGATGCGGCTCGACGACCTTCGGCGTCAGGTTCAGCACCTGGTGCAGCGTCAGCAACGGGAGGTATTCGCCGCGGACCTGCACGACGGCGCCCTGTCCGGCGATGGTCTTGATGTCGCTCTCGGCCGGTTGCAGCGATTCGACGATGTAGGTCAGCGGCACGATGAAGACTTCGGTGCCCACGGCGACCGACATGCCGTCCAGGATCGCGAGGGTGAGCGGCAGGCGGATCGAGATGCGCGTGCCGACGCCGAGCGTCGACGTGATCTCGACGTTGCCGCCCATCTCCCGGATGTTCCGCCGCACCACGTCCATGCCGACCCCGCGGCCGGAGACGTCGGTGACCTTCTCGGCGGTGGAGAAGCCGGCGTCGAAGATCAGCGCGAAGACCTCCTGGTCGCTCATCGAGTCCGAGACGCCCATGCCGCGCTCGCGGGCCTTGCGCAGTAGCTTCTCCCGGTCGAGGCCGGCGCCGTCGTCGAGCACCTCGACCATGATGTTGCCGCCGCGGTGGAAGGCGCGCAGCGTGATCGTTCCCTTGGCGGGCTTGCCTGCAGCCTCGCGTGCCGCCGGCGACTCGATGCCGTGGTCGACGCTGTTGCGCACCAGGTGCGTGAGCGGATCGATGATCCGCTCGATCAGGCCCTTGTCGAGCTCGGTCGCCTCGCCTTCGGTCTTCAGTTCGATCTGCTTCTTGAGCGTCGTCGCGAGATCCCGGACGACGCGCGGGAAGCGGCCGAACACGAACGACATCGGCATCATGCGGATCGACATCGCCGATTCCTGCAGGTCGCGCGTGTTGCGCTGGAGCTGGGCCAGACCCTTCGACAATTGCTCGAAGAGCGCCGAATCGAGCTGCAGCGAAGCTTGCGCGAGCATCGCTTCGGTGATCACCAGCTCGCCGACGAGATTGATCAGCGCATCGACCTTCTGCACGCTGACGCGGATCGACGCGGCGTCCGCGCCGGCGGCAGCGGGGACGGGTTTCGCGGCGCTCTTGAGCTCGACCACCTTGGAGACGGCCGCATCGGGGACGGGTTCGTTGCCCGGCAAGGTCGCCGGATCGACGAACAGGCAGAAGTCCTTCTCGTCGATCACGGCCCGCGGGGCGAAGTCCTCGACCTCGGGCGCCACGACCGGCACTGCGACCGCGACCGGCGCGGCATCCGGTTGCTCGATCGGAGTACTGGCGTCGACGAAGCGGAAATGGGCGGGATCCGCGACGAACGAGAGCGCTTCGCCGAGTTCGGCCTCGCTCACCGCGGTCGCGATGCGAAAGCGTCGCTCGGTCGGCTTCGGCTTGCGCTTGCCCGGCTGGCGTTGCGCGACGACGGTGGTTTCCTCGATGCGGCCGAGCCGGCGCAGGTCGTCGACCATCGCATCGACCGCTTCGGCGTTGAAGGTCTTGTCGAACGGTCCGAAGACGATCTCGAGGACCGGCAGGGCTTCGACTGCCTTCGGGGCGGCGATCTCGACGGGCGGCGCGGCGGCCGCGGCGACCGGTTCGGCGACCGCGACCGGTGCGGCAGCCGGCGCATCCAGGAACACGCGGAGGCGTTCGCACAGCGCCGCGACGTCCGCCGGCGAGACGCTCTCGGCGCCGTCCTTGCGGGTCGCGAACATCGCCTTGAGCATGTCGCCCGACGCGAGGAAGACGTCGACGACGCTCGGCGACAGGGGCATCTGCCCCTTGCGCACGCGGTCGAACACCGTCTCCATCTCGTGCGTCAGTTCGGTGATGTCGTTGAAGCCGAACGCGGCCGAGCCGCCCTTGATCGAGTGGGCCGCGCGGAAGATCGCGTTGAGCTGTTCTTCGTCGGCCGCATCGGGGTCGATCTCGAGCAGCAGGGATTCCATGCTGGCGAGGTGTTCGGCCGCCTCGTCGAAGAAGACGTCGTGGAATTCGGAGAGGTCGAGGTCGTCCATGGCTTATCCGATCACCTTGCGAACGATCTCGAGCAGACGCTTCGGATCGAACGGCTTGACCATCCAGCCGGTGGCGCCGGCGGCGCGGCCCCGGCCCTTCATCTCGTCGCTCGACTCCGTCGTCAGCATGAGGATCGGGATGCTGCGGTAGCCGCTCGTCGCGCGGAGCGACTTGATCAGCGTCAGCCCGTCCATGCGCGGCATGTTCTGGTCGGTGACGACCAGGTGGGCCTGCTGCTTGATCGCCTTCTCGAGGCCATCCTGCCCGTCCTCGGCTTCGACGACGTCGTAGCCCCCGCTCTTGAGCGTGTACTGGACCATCTTCCGGTTCGAAGGTGAGTCGTCCACGACGAGTATCGTCTTTGCCATGTTGTCCGGCCCGCGGCCGCTAGAAGAGTTGAACCGCACCAGCGGTCATGCTTGCCTGGGGTACCGGCGTTCTCGTGAATTCGTTGCCGACGGTCGATTCGTCGTCGTCGGCATCCAATGCCGTCGCCGCCAGACGTTCGAGGACGTCGACCCGTGCGGCGAGCTGCGCGAGGATCTGCGAGGCGATATCGTGGAACTGCAGCGCCGTGACCGTGCTGGCGATACCGCTCTCGAAGGTGCCGTGCAGCGCGTCGACGTCGGCGTGGGCCGTCGTCCCCGGACGCACGGCCGCCGCCACGAGAAGCCGGTGCTGGGCCTCGCCGGTCGTCGCGAGCGTGTCGAAGCTGTCGGTCAGCCGGCCGACGGCGTCGCCGAGCAGACTGCCGAGCTGGTCCAGGTCCCGGCGGATGCCGCGCAGCGCGTGAGCGCGCAGCCGGGCATCGCCCGCCGCGCCGTTCGGCGCGCCGGTCGACAGGGATTCGTCGGGACGTGGTTGCATCGATGTTCCTGGCGTTCGAGACGGCGCCATGCCGTCAATCTCAACAGTTCGCCAGTGACTATCGGCAGCGGTTCCACAAACGAGAGGGTGGTCCGGGGATTGCCTGTGGGCGGAGAAGGGCGTGCACGCACCGATCGGCGAGCGGCGCGTCGACGCAGGCCAACCGGGCCGCTGGCGTCGACGGTCGGCGACGGGTCGTCGCAGCGAGAACCGCTGCGACCGATCTGCAGGTCACGCGTCGGACGGTCGGGCTGTCCGGTGGAGGTGCCACGGGCGCAGGAGCCCGTGGATCGAATGCGACGTCAGGCGGCGTGGCCGCCGGTCACGGCATGGAGCCGACCGTAGTTGTCCTCGAGGCGGACGATGTCGTCCTCGCCGAGGTAGGTGCCCGACTGGACCTCGATCATCTCGAGGTCGATCTTGCCCGGGTTCTCGAGACGGTGGACCGTCCCCAGCGGGATGTAGGTCGACTGGTTCTCGGCGAGCATGATGATGTCGTCGCCGCGCGTGACCTTCGCAGTTCCCTGCACGACGATCCAGTGCTCGGCCCGGTGGTGATGCATCTGCAGAGACAGGCTCGCGCCCGGCTTGACGACGATGCGCTTGACCTGGAAGCGCGCGCCGTGGTCGATCGAGTCGTAGTAGCCCCACGGCCGATGCACCTTGCGGTGGTTGTCGGCGTGCGGCCGCGATTCGGCCTTGAGGCGGTTGACGATCTTCTTGATGTCCTGGGTCTTGTCCTTCCGCGCGACCAGCACCGCGTCGGGCGTCTCGATGACGATCATGTCGTCGAGGCCGAGACAGGCGACGAGCCGGCCCTCGCTGATCACCAGGCTGTTGCGGGTGTCCTCGAGCATCGTGTCGCCCTGCACCGAATTGCCGTCGGCGTCGCGGGTCGACGAGGCCCACACGGCATCCCACGCGCCGACGTCGGACCAGCCGGCCGACAGCGGCACCACGACGCCCGGAATGCCGAGCTCGGTCGCGCCCTGCAGCTTCTCCATGATCGCGTAGTCGATCGAATCCGACGGACAGGCCTGGAAGGCGTCGCGCCCGATGCGCACGAAGTCGCGGTCCACCGCGCCGGTCTTCATCGCCGCCTCGCAGGCCGCGTACATCTCGGGCGCGAGGTGCTGCACCGCCTTGTTCCAGACCGAGGCGCGCATCAGGAAGAGGCCGCTGTTCCACAGGTGGCGGCCGCCTTCGAGGTACTGCTGGGCCACGGCCGCCGGCGGCTTCTCGACGAACGCGAGCAGCGGCTGCGTCGCCAGCTGGTCGGGATCCGCACCGAGGATCGAGGTGCCGACCTGGAGGTAGCCGTAGCCGGTCTCGGGGCGGTCCGGCACGATGCCGAAGGTCACCATCGCGCCGTCGAGCGCCGGGGCGATGGCGGCCTCGATCGCCGCGTGGAAGCGGCCGAGGTCGCGCATCACGTGGTCGGCGGGCATCACCAGCAGCAGCGCGTCGTCGCCGTCGGCCTGCGCCAGCATCGCGGCCAGCGTCAGCGCCGGCGCCGTGTTGCGGCCGAACGGCTCGAGCAGGATGCGGCCGCCGGGGCTGCCGGCCGAGCGCATCTGCTCGGCGGACAGGAAGCGGTATTCCTCGTTGCAGACCACGATCGAGGCCGGCGACACCGCGACCGAGCCCTTGAAACCGGTCAGCCGCATCGCCGTGGACTGCAGCATGGTCTCGCCGCCGGTCAGCGACAGCAGCTGCTTCGGATACTTCTCGCGCGACATCGGCCACAGGCGCGTGCCGGAGCCGCCTGACAGGATCACGGGTTGCAGGACCATGCTGTTTTCCTCGGGTGGGCGGGCGGTGGGCGCGCTGGTGGCGACCTTTGCCCGGGATTGCTGCAGTGCACTAAAACGGATGGCGGATTCTACTTCGGGTGCGTGTCGAACGCGTTTCGGCACCTCCGGGGAGGTCGATTCCCGGCATCGGATCGCCGTCGATGCCAGCGTAGTGCGGCTTCGCGCCCATGGCCAGAATAGAATGTCGCCCCATGTCCGCCGGTCCCGCTCCCCATGCAACATCCGAACCAGCCCGTCGCGACGGCCCGCGCCAGCCGCTGCTGCCGGTGGCCGACGCGCTGGCGCGCCTGCTCGACGGGGTGGCGCCGCTGTCCGACGTCGAGTCCGTCCCGACGCTGACCGCCCGCGGCCGCGTCCTGGCGGTGCCGCTGCAGTCGCGCATCGACGTGCCGGCCGCCGACAACGCGCAGATGGACGGCTACGCGGTCCGGGCCGCCGACCTGGCGGGTGCCACGCCGGGGTCGCCGGTCGTCCTGCCGGTCGTGCAGCGCATTCCCGCCGGTCACGCGGCGCATCCGCTGGCGATCGGCAGCGCGGCACGGATCTTCACCGGCGCGCTGATGCCGGCGGGCGCCGACGCGGTCGTGATGCAGGAGGCCGTGCAGGCCGACGCGGACGCCGGCACCGTGGCGTTCGCGCAGCCGGCGGCCGCGGGAGCCTGGGTGCGCTATCGCGGCGAGGACATCCGCAGCGGCCACGTCATCCTGCCGGCGGGGACGCGGCTCGCGCCCCAGCACCTGGGGCTGGCCGCGTCGATCGGCACGGCCGAGGTGACCGTCGTGCGGCGTCCGCGCGTCGCCATCTTCTCGACCGGCGACGAGCTCGCGATGCCCGGCGAGGTCGCGGTCGAGGATCTCAAGGCGGGTGCGCTGTTCAACTCCAACCGCTTCACGCTGCGCAACCTGATCGAGGCGCTCGGCTGCGAGGTCGTCGACCTGGGCATCGTGCCCGACACGCTGGCCGCGACGCGCGAGGCGCTGGTGCGCGCCGCGGCGCAGAGCGACTGCATCGTCACGTCGGGTGGCGTGTCGGTCGGCGAGGAAGACCACATCAAGCCGGCCGTCGCGGCCGAAGGCAGCATCGACTTCTGGCAGCTCGCGATCAAGCCGGGCAAGCCGCTGGCCTTCGGCCGCGTGCGGGGTGCCGGACACGCGGCGCTGTTCGTCGGCCTGCCGGGCAACCCGGTGTCGGGTTTCGTCACGTTCCTGGTGTGCGTGCGACCGCTGCTGATGCGGTTGCAGGGCATCGTCGACACCGCACCCCGGGCGTGGACGCTGCGCGCCGACTTCGCCTGGCCGAAGCCGGACGCCCGCCAGGAATACCTGCGCGTACGCTCGAACGACGCCGGCGGCCTCGACCTGTTCCCGCAGCAGGGGTCCGCCGTGCTGACCTCGACCGTGTGGGCCGACGGCCTCGTCGAGAATCCGCCCGGCCGGGCCATCGCGCCGGGCGACCTCGTGCGCTTCCTGCCGTTCGCGGCCCTGATCGGATGAGCGCGACGGACGCCGGACGGGGACCGCCGTGCGCGTGACCGTGCTCTATTTCGCCGGGCTGCGCGAAGCGCTCGGCGTGTCGCGCGAGTCGTGCGAGCTGCCGCCGGAGGTCGCGACGCCGCAGCAGGTGCGTGCGTGGCTGCGCGAGCGCGGTGGCGCCTGGGCCACGGCGCTGGCCGAAGGCCGCAATGTCCGCGCGGCGGTCGACCAGGTGATGGCATCGGTCGACGCGCCGTTGCGCGACGGCGCGGAGCTGGCGTTCTTTCCGCCGGTCACCGGAGGCTGACCATGGCCAGCGTCGTCCGTGTCCAGATCGAGGACTTCGACGTCGGCGCCGAGCTGGCCGCGCTGCGCCTCGGCAAGCCCGAGGTCGGCGCGATCGCGAGCTTCATCGGCATCGTGCGCGACCTCAACGTGGTCGCCGGGGACGCGGGCTCGCAGGTCGGCTCCCTGACGCTCGAACACTATCCCGGCATGACCGAGCGTTCGCTCGAGGCGATCTGTGCCGACGCGTCGTCGCGCTGGTCGCTGATCGACCTGCTGTTGATCCATCGCCACGGCACGCTGCGACCCACCGACCAGATCGTCCTGGTGGCCGCGAGCTCGGCGCATCGCGGCAACGCCTTCGACGCGTGCAGCTTCGTGATGGACTACCTGAAGACGCAGGCGCCGTTCTGGAAGAAGGAAACCACCGATCGCGGCGAGCGGTGGGTCGAGGCGCGCGACAGCGACGACGTCGCCGCGGCGCGCTGGAAGACCGAAGCGTGATGCGCGGTCGCCTGGTCGTCGATCGATGAGCGCCGTCACCTTCTCGAGCTACCTCGCGCTCGTCGCCGGATCGCTGATCGGCGCGACGTTGCGCTGGCTGGCGCAGATCCTGCTCAATCCCCTGCTGCCGACGCTGCCGCTCGGCACGCTGCTGGTGAACGTCGTCGGCGGGTTCGCGATCGGGATGGCGGTCGGCGTGTTCCAGGCATCGCCGACGCTGTTCAGCTCCAATTTGGCGCCGCAGTGGCGCGTGCTGGTGATCCCGGGCGTGCTGGGCGGCCTGACGACGTTCTCGTCGTTCACCGCCGAGTCGATGCTGCTGCTGCAGGAGGGAAGGGCGGGATGGGCGTTCGCCCACGCGTCGGCCCACGTGTTCGGCGCACTCGTCGCGTGCTTCGCCGGCTACGCGCTGGTGCAGAAGCTGTCCTGACGTCGCGGGACGTCCTCCCTCAACTTGCCCCCTTGATGACTTCCGAACCCTTCCGCTATCAGTGGGCCGCACGCGGCGACGTCAACGGCTTCTTCGCGCTGTCGATCGACAACCTCGCGCTGCTGGTCTCGATGAGCGGCATCCTGATCGGCGTGTTCGGCATGCCGGCCGACATCGTGCTCGGCCGCATGGTCCCGGGCACCGCGATCGGCGTGCTGATCGGCGACGCGATCTACACCTGGCTCGCGTTCCGGCTGGCGAAGAAGGAACGCCGCCACGACGTCTGCGCGATGCCGCTCGGCATCGACACGCCGTCGATGTTCGCGCTGTCGTTCGGCGTCGTCGGCCCGGCGTTCCTGCAGCACAGGGACGCGAACGAGGCGTGGGCCGTCGGCATGGCCGTGCTGGTGCTGATGGGCATCGCCAAGCTGATCGCGTCGTTCTTCGGCGACAGCATCCGCCGCATCCTGCCCAAGACCGCATTGCTCGGCGCGATCAGCGCGGTCGGCGTGGCGCTGATCATGTTCTTCCCGTTCCAGAAGATCATGGCCGAGCCGATCGGCGGCTTCGTCGCGCTCGGCGTGATCCTGCTGACGCTGGTGGGTGGCATCCGCCTGCCGTGGAACATCCCGGCGGTGATCGCGTCGGTGATCGCGGGTCTGGCCGCGTACTACGTCGCGAAGTCGCTCGGCTACCTGCCGCCGGTGATCCATGCATCGGGCGGCAGCTTCGGCCTGCACCTGCCGTGGCCGAGCCTGTTCTTCGTCGAAGGACTCGACCTGGCGTGGAAGTACATTCCGCTCGCGATCCCGGCCGCGTTCCTGACGGTGGTCGGCGGCATCGACGTGACCGAGTCGGCCGCGCTCGCGGGCGACCGCTACTCGACGCGCACCATCCTGCTCGTCGAGGGCATCGCGACGCTCGGCGCGGCGCTGTGCGGCGGCGTCGTGCAGAACACGCCGTACATCGGCCATCCTGCGTACAAGCGCATGGGCAGCCGCGCCGCCTACACGCTCGCGACCGGGCTGTTCATCTCGATCGGCGCCGCCACCGGGCTGATCAGCGTGCTGATCTCCGCGCTGCCCGAGTCGATCGTGGTGCCGATCCTGGTCTACGTCGGCCTCGAGATGAGCGCGCAGGCGGTCCACGAGTCGGAGCCCAAGCACGTCAAGGCGATCGCGCTGGCGCTAATCCCGGTGATCGCGAACCTGCTCAACATCCAGCTCGGCGGCGTGCTCGGCGCGGCCCGCGTCGACGTCGCCGCGCTGCCGCCCGACACCCAGCACAGCCTGACCGTGCTGACGATGCTCGGCAACGGCTTCATCGTCACCGCGATGATCTGGGCGACGTTCCTGGTGTGGATCATCGACCGCCGCATGGTCGCGGCCGCGTGGCTGTGCGTGGTCGCCGCGGCGATGACGCTGGTCGGCCTGATCCACTCGCCGTTCGCCGACGGGCGCCTGTTCGTCCCCGACGCCACGACGCCGAAGCTGGTCTTCGCGCTCGCCGCGGGCTACGTGCTGCTGGGGGCGATGTGCGCGGTGCTGCAACGATCCACGGCGCCGTCGGCCGCCGAATCACCGGCCGTCTCGACGGGACACTAGGACGATCAGCGTCTCCTTGTAAGGCCGTTCAGCCCGGTTCGGTGGCCGAAGTGGACGCGGACCCGAGCGCCGCGGCGATCCCCTTGCTCGCCTGGATCAGCCGGTTGCCGAGGATCGCGCCGCGCGCGATGCCCAGACGTGACTTGATGGCAGCGATGCTGATCGACGCCACCGGCTGGTCGTGCCCGTCCCGGACCACCGCGCCGACGGCCCAGCTGTCCTCGAGCACCAGCCCCGGCTGCATGCAGTAACCCATCGCCCGCGTCTCGCCGACGAGACGACGGATCTCCCGGTCCGTGCAGCGGGGAAAGCGGTCGGCGCGCAGCCCGGCATTGAGCCTGAGCACGTCGTCGATCTCGGCGTCGGACAGTGCGGCCAGCATCGCGCAGCTGCCGGCACCGACCCCCAGCGGCCAGCGGTCGCCGGGCTTGATGAGCTGGTTGCGGATCGGGAACTCGCCTTCGTCGCGTGACAGGCAGATGCTCTCGTAGCCGTGCAGCACCGTGAAGAAGACCGTGTCGCCGCTCTCGGCCGCCAGCGCGCGCAGTGTCGGCGCGAACGCGCGCTGCAGTTCGTAGTTGGGCTCGGCGGCGAGTCCGGCGGCGAAGGCTTCCGGGCCGAGGCGATAGCGGCCCGTCGCGCGGTCCTGCACGACGAAGCCTTCGTCGACCAGCGTGAGCGTGAGACGGATCGCCGTGGCCTTGTTGAGCGCCAGGCGGCGGCCGATCTCGCCGATGCGCAGCCCGCCCGGACCGATCTGCGTGAGCAGGCGCACGATCGACAGGCCGCGGCGCAGCGTCTGGGCGCCGGCGACGGGCGCCTGCGGTCGGTCGACGGCCTTGATCCGCGTGCTCACGAAGAGGCGCTCCCGCGCGCGCTCCCCACCGGCATCACGCGCCGATCGCGTGGTGCTCCGCGTACTCGGCCAGCCGGTTCGATCGCGCGGCATGGACCGGCGTGAAGTCGCGATGCGCAATGAACTCCGGCCGTGTGGGCGCGACGATCGCGTTGCTCAACGCCGACAGCGTCAGGTACACGATGCGCCGCGGGTAGGGCGTGATGTTGCCCGACGATCCGTGCACGAGGTTGGCGTGGAACATCAGGACCCCGCCGGCGTCGCCGGTGGGCGCCACGAGGCCGTTCTTCTCGACCAGCTCGGTCACCGTCGCCTGGTCGAGCGTCCACAGCGGGTAGGACGTGGTCTGCGTGTCGTGCGAGGCCTCGAGCGCGCCGGACCTGTGGCTGCGCGGGATAAACATCAGCGGACCGTTGACCGGCAGCACGTCGTCGAGGAAGACGGCGATATTCATCGCGCGCGCCGCGGGCATGCCGTCGTCCTTGTGCCAGGTCGGGAAGTCCTGGTGCCACTGCCATACCTCCCCGGTGAACGCGGCCTTCGCGTTGATCTTGAACTGGTGCATGTAGCAAGGCTCGCCGAAGAGCTGCTCGACGGGCTCGACCAGGCGGGCGTCGGTCGCGAGCAGCGCGCATGCCTCGTTGTATCGGTGGCAGGCGAACGCGGTGCGCGGCGTCCCGTCGCGCTCGCGCCAGATCTCCGGCCGGGTCTGCGAGAAGATCTCGCGCGACGCGTCGCGCATCGTCTCGATCTCCGCCGCGGTGAAGCAGTTGGGAAGGACCACGTAACCCAGTTCGTCGAACTGGGCCAGCTGCCGGGGATCGAGTTTCATGCGGGTCTCCTTCGTGGCGCGGCCGTCAGGCGAGCTTGCCGGTGGCCGCTTCGAGCTGCGCCCAGGCCTCGTCGCCGAACTTGGTCTTCCATTCCGAATAGAACTTGCCTTCCTGGAGCGCCGAGCGGAACGGCGCGATCGCGGGCTTGTTGAAGGTCATGCCCTTGGCCGCGAGATCGGCCTGCAGCGACACCGCCAGGCGCTCGCTGTCGGCGCGCTGGTTCAGCGCCGACGCATCGAAGTTCTTCGTCACGATGTCCTTCAGTGCAGCGGGCAATGCCTCGAACGCACGCTTGTTGGCGAGCACCCAGTAGCCGTCCCACACGTGACTGGTCAGCGAGCAGTTCTTCTGCACTTCGTAGACCTTGGCGCTGGTGATGATCGGCAGCGGGTTCTCCTGCGCGTCGACGACCTTGGTCTGCAGCGCGCTGTAGAGCTCGTTGAAGTTGATCGGCGTCGGCGATGCCTTCAGCGTCCTGAACAGCGAGATCAGGAGCGGGCTGACGGGAACGCGGATCTTGAGATCGACCAGGTCGGCCGGCACGGCGATCGGCTTGTTGGACGTGATCTGCCGGAAGCCGTTGTCCCAGATCCTGTCGAAGACGGTCAGGTTGGCCTGCATGATCGCGTTGCGCATGAACTTGCCCATGCTGCCGTCCATCGCCTTCCACACCGCGGGGTAGTCGGGGAATGCGAAGCCGACGCTGTTGAGCGACGCCATCGGCACGAGGTTGGCGAGGACCACGCCGGGCGACAGCACCAGTTCGACGCCGCCGGAACGCACCTGGCTCAGGATGTCGGTGTCCGAGCCGAGCTGGCCGTTCGGGAACACGCGGATGATCATCTTGCCGTCCGATTCGGCCTTGATCTTGTCGGTCGCCTCCACCAGGCGCAGATAGATCGGATGCGTGGTCTGGACGTTGGTCGAGACCTTGTAATTGAACGTCCCGCTCTGCGCGTGGCCGCTCTTGATGGACAGGCCGACGAGGCCGAAGGCGGCCGAAGCCTTGAGGATGGTGCGCCGTGTGTTCTGCATGGGGTCTCCGATTGTTGTGGGCACTTCGAGTTGCCTTGGTCCTGCGAAAACTGAGGTGATGCGCGGGGGCCGTCAGGCGGCGCGCTGCGTGATGCCGCCGTCGACGACGAGGTGCGTTCCCGTGACGTAGCGCGCCTCGTCCGACGCGAGGAAGAGCGCAGCATAGGCCGTGTCCCAGGCGTCGCCCATCTTTCCGGTGGGCGTCTGCGCGTCGCGCTGCGCGATCATCGAATCGACGTCGCCGCCGTAGGTGCGTGCGAGCGGCTCGCGGATCAGCGGCGTGTTCATCAGGCCGGGCAGGATGCAGTTCGCGCGGATGCCCTGCGCGGCGTACTGCAGGGCGATGTTGCTCGTCATCCCGAGGATCGCGGCTTTGGCCGCGCTGTACGCGAGATACGGGAAGCCGATCCAGCGGATGCTCGCGATCGAGCCGATGTTGACGATCGCTCCGGCCTGCCGCGCGATCATGTACGGCAGCACGTGCTTGCAGGCGAGGAAGATGCTGGTCTGGTTGACCGCGATGACGCGGTCCCAGCTTTCCTCCGATGTCTCGACCGGGCCGCCCACCTCCACGATGCCGACGTTGTTGTGCAGCACGTCGATGCGGCCGTAGCGCTCGACGCAGGCGGTGGCCATCGCCTTGAGGTCGTCGCTGCTCGTGACGTTGGCGCGAAACGACGTCGCGTCGCCGCCTTCGCCGCGGATGATGGCCGCGGTTTCCTCGGCCGCATCGAGCCGGAAGTCGACCGCGAACACCTGCGCGCCCTCGCGGGCATACAGCACCGCGGCGGCCTTGCCGTTGCCCCAGCCGGGGCCGGACGCGCCGGCTCCGACCACGAGCGCCACCTTGTCCTTCATCCGATCCGTCACGTGGTCTCCTGGTGATCTTCGTCGGGTACTGCGTTCTTGTCGGGGAGGTCAGGCCATCGCGACCAGCTCTCCGCGTTCGGCGAGCAGGCGCCGCACCTCGTTCTTGGTGATCTTTCCGTAGCCGGACTTGGGCAGCGTGTCCCAGAAGAAGATGTGGCGCGGCCAGCGGTACTTGGCGCAGCGGCCTTCGAGATGCGCGAGAACGTCGCCTTCCTCGATGCGTGCTCCGGCACGGCACACGATGACCGCGACGCCGACCTCGCCCCACTTGGCGTCGGGCACGCCGAGGACCGCGACCTCCGCGATCGACGGATGGGTCAGCAGCACTTCCTCGACCTCGCGCGGGTAGACGTTCGAGCCGCCCGAGATGTACATGTCCGACTCGCGTCCGGTGATGTAGAGCAGGCCGCGAGCGTCCAGGCGCCCGAGGTCGCCGGTGTGGAACCAGCCGCCCTCGAGCGCCTTGGCGGTCGCGTCGGGGTTGCCGTAGTAGCCGGCGAACACGGCGGGGCCCCGACAGCAGATCTCGCCGACCTCGCCGGTGGCGACGCGCTGCAGTCGAGCGTCGAGGATCGCGACCTCCATCCCGAGCCGCGGCCTGCCGCACGAGCCGATGTTGGCGTCCGGATCGGCGTCGTCGGCCGAGTGCATGGCGGGCGGCAGCACGGTGATGTTGCCGGTCACCTCGCCCAGCCCGAAGTACTGCACGAGCACCTTGCCGAGCTTCTGCAGCGCGCGCTTCTGGTCGGCGCGGTACATCGGCGCGCCGGCGTAGATCACGTAGCGCAGCGACGAGTGATCGTAGCGGTCGACGGACGGGTCCTCGACGAGGATCTTGACGATCGTCGGCACCGTGAAGAGGTTGCTCACGCGGTGCTCCTCGACCAGCGCCCAGAACACGGCAGGGTCCAGGCGCTCGCTCGGCAGCAGCACCGTCGCCGCGCCGCGCGCGACGTTGAGCAGCGCGTGGATGCCGGCGCCGTGCGACAGCGGCGCGACCGCGATCGAGCGGTCCTGATGGGTCGTGGCCGGGATCACGTCGGCCAGATGGTTGGTGACGACGAAGGCCATCTGGCCGTGCGTGAGGACCCCGGCCTTCGGCTTGCCGGTGGTGCCCGAGGTGTAGAAGAACCACAGCGGATCGTCGTGGCCGACCGTCGCCTCGTCGGCGGTTTCGCCGAGGTGACGCGCGACCAGCGACTCGTAGTCCTGCTCGCCCGGGCGCGCCGCGCCGATCGCGACGACCAGGTCGAGCGTGTCCGATGCGGCCGCGACCGCGTCGACGTGATCGACGAAGACCGACTCGTAGATCATCACGCGTGCGTGACTCGATGCACCCAGGTAGGCCACCTCGGGCGGCGTGAGGCGGAAGTTGGTCGGCACCCAGACGCAGCCGAGCCGGAACGCGACCCAGCAGCTCTCGAAGAGCTGCAGGTTGTTGCGCGACTGGACGAGGATCCTGTCGCCCGCGCGGACGCCGAGCGCGCGCAGCGCGACGACCATCGCATCGACGCGCGCGTCGATCTCGCGCCACGACCAGCGCCGCTCGCCCTGGATCACGCCGGGCAGGTCGGGGTGGAGCCGGGCCGTCTGCGTCAGCAGCTGGCCCAGGTTCATGACTTGCGCGGCGTGCATGCGGTCAGGCCGCCTCGAGGATGCTCAGGTAGTTCGCGACCGCCGCGCCGCCCATGTTGAAGACGGCGCCGCGCCGCGCGTGGGCCACCTGCATGTCGCCGGCGGTGCCGGACAGCTGCATCGCCGCCATCACGTGCTGCGACACGCCGGTCGCGCCGATCGGATGGCCGCGCGACTTGAGGCCGCCCGACGGGTTGATCGGCAGCGTGCCTTCCATCGTGCTGACGCCGTCGAGGATCACGCGCGCGCCCTGGCCGTGCGGCGCGAGGCCCATCGCCTCGTATTCGAGCAGCTCGGCGATCGTGAAGCAGTCGTGGGTCTCGACGAACTGCAGGTCGCCGAGCGACGACTGCGACGTCGCGAGGCCCTGCGCCCAAGCGCGGGTCGCGCCTTCGAAGCGGGTCGGATCGCGGCGCGACAGCGGCAGGAAGTCGTTGACCTGCGTGCGCGAGCGCCAGCGGATCGCCGGCACCTGCGCGTTGCCGGACGGCTCGGTCGACAGCACCAGCGCCGCGGCGCCGTCGCTCACCAGCGAACAGTCCGAGCGTTTCAGCGGACCGGCGACGAACGGGTTCTTGTCGGACGGGTTGCGGCAGAAGTCGAACCCCAGATCGCGCTTCATGTGCGCGACCGGATTGTTGACGCCGTTGCGGTGATTCTTCGCGGATATGGCCGCGAGCGCGTCCGACTGGTCGCCGAAGCGTTCGAAGTAGCCCGACGCGATCTTCCCGAACACGCCGGCGAATCCGCCCGGCGTG
>Ga0209724_1000742_pt1 | contig 31073 bp, 26 predicted proteins | sample grotaG_FD_184143 | JGI IMG/M metagenome (GOLD analysis project Ga0209724, IMG submission 184143) | Glacier valley bacterial and archeal communities from Borup Fiord, Nunavut, Canada, to study Microbial Dark Matter (Phase II) -... | ecosystem: Environmental > Aquatic > Freshwater > Ice > Glacier ...
CTGTATATTCCTCTTCTAAAATGCGCTTTGCATTTACTGCAGATTGAAAAGAACCACTGAATTTTTGCGTTAAGCATAAGCATATAATATCACGACCTTCTTTGATTGCGGGTTTAAATTTAGTAATATAATCCTGTACAGAAGGGAGAGAGGTCTTTGGAAATACCTTTTTTGTAGTCAAGGTTTCATAAAATTCCGCATTGGAAATATCAATATGCTCTTTGAAATAGTTCTCCTGGTCAAAAGTTACGTAAAATGGAACGATTTCTATATGATGTTTCTCCAGTAATTCAAATGGCATATCACAAGATGAATCACTAAATATTTGATAATCTTTCATTAATCTCCTCCTGAAAAGCTTCCTACTGTGTTCCCTTTATATAAACATTACAAATATATTCTTCGAGATTGCGTCTATACTTAGTCTATTGTAAACGATAGTATGGTAATATTCAATAAGATTCTTTCATTCGTATAGGTGGGTAGATATCAAGTTCACAGTAAGCATCCTTTGATACGCGCTGATCAATATATGAATGCCTTCAACAAGTTCTATTTGTCGTAAACGCTTTTTTAAGGTATACTAGTGGTAGGAGTTTTATAGACTGAAATAGTAGATAGAAAGTTGGGACGAGATGTCAAAGAGTTTATATATTGCAGAAAAACCAAGTGTCGCACAGGAATTTGCAAAGGCACTCAAAATAGAAACTAGAAAACAGGATGGGTATCTTGAGGCAGAGGGCGCAATTGTTACATGGTGCGTTGGCCATTTGGTTACAATGAGCTATCCTGAGGTTTATAATGCAAGTCTTAAGAAATGGAGCATGACGACATTACCATTTATGCCCAAGGAATTTCTCTATGAAGTAATTCCTGGAGTTAGTAAACAATTTCGCATCGTAAAGGATTTATTAAACCGCAAGGATGTTGATAAAATATATGTTTGTACTGACTCTGGACGTGAAGGAGAGTATATCTACCGCTTAGTAGATCAGATGGCTAAAGTTCCGAATACGAAGGAAAAGAGACGTGTTTGGATTGATTCCCAGACTGAGGAAGAAATCCTGCGTGGAATTCGAGAGGCAAAACCCTTATCTGCTTATGATAATTTATCAGATGCTGCTTATTTGCGTGCGAAAGAAGACTACCTGATGGGTATTAATTTTTCACGTATTCTTACGCTTAAGTATGGAACAGAGGTACAAAGATATCTAAAGTCCGAAAAAAGCACTGCAATCTCTGTAGGTCGTGTAATGACTTGCGTTCTTGGCATGGTTGTGAGAAGAGAACGAGAAATAAGAAGTTTTGTAAAGACTCCTTTCTTTCGTGTCATGGCTTCCTTTCTTACTTCGGACAAAGAATTTGCAGGCGAGTTTCGTGCAGTAGAAGGGTCGAAATATAACAATTCTCCATTATTATATAAGGAAAATGGATTTTCTGAGAGAGTATCTGCGCAGAAGTTAATTAATGAGTTGGTGGAGCAGATTCCAACCATAAATGAAGATGGAACGTGGATTACCAATCGTTTACCCGATGAACCTCCTTCTCTACTTGCTGAGATTGTTGGACTTGATAAGAAAAAGGAAAATAAGAATGCACCTTTATTATATAACTTGGCAGAACTACAAAATGAATGTGCCAGAATGTTTAAGATTAGTCCAGATGAGACCTTAAAGATAACCCAAGAGCTTTATGAAAAGAAATTAGTTACCTATCCAAGAACGGATGCGAGAGTATTATCAACTGCAGTGAGCAAGGAAATACATAAGAATATACAGGGCCTTCAAGGACTTGCCAATATGCGAGCTTTTGCAACTGAGATTCTAGAAAAGGGTGCCTATAAAAATATTACAAAGACGCGATATGTCAATGATAAGCAAATAACTGACCATTATGCCATTATACCGACAGGTCAGGGGTTGGGTGCTGTAAGATCTTTAGCACCTATGGTTGCAAAGATATATGAAGTAATAGTAAGAAGATTCTTAAGTATCTTCTATCCGGCAGCAGTGTATCGTAAAGTTGGAATTACAATGAAGATTAAGAGCGAATGCTTCTTTGCTTCCTTCCGCGTATTAGAGGAGGAAGGCTATCTTAAGGTTTTGGGTGTCGTTATTGACAAGAAAGAAAAGAGTACCACGGAAGATAAGAATGCCTTAGAGGATAAGAGTGCCTCAGAAGAAGGTGATGCAGCTGAGGAAAATGCGGATAAAGCATTTATTCAGATTATCCTTAATCTAAAGAAAGGTACAAAACTTCCAGTGCAATCAATTGTTATCAAAGAAGGTGAAACAGCGCCACCAAAGAGGTATGGTTCAGGTTCCTTAATCTTAACAATGGAAAATGCTGGACAGTTTATCGAGGATGATGAACTTCGGGCTCAGATTAAGGGTAGCGGTATTGGAACGAGTGCGACGCGCGCTGAGATTTTAAACAAGCTGGTTAAAATCACCTATCTTAATCTAAATAAAAAGACACAAATTGTAACACCTACCCTACTGGGAGAGATTATTTATGATGTAGTTAATTCCTCGATTAAGTCGTTGCTGAATGCGGAGCTAACGGCCAGTTGGGAGAAGGGATTAACCTATGTGGCAGATGGACAGATTACAAATGACGATTATATGGTGAAATTAGAAGGCTTTGTAGGTCGTATGGTGATGGGAGTAAAGGCATTAAATAACGAAGCTGCATTAACAAGATGCTTTCATGATTCGGCTTCCTATTATAAAAATTAACACTTGAAATTGAAGTGATTACGAAGAAAAATAAGATGAATAGGGAATACGTTCGTATCATTTTCTCGTGACATCAGTATAATAATATGGTAATATAGCGGTTAAAGGACTACAAAAAGAGGAGGAATATTATGTGCGGAATAGTTGGATACATTGGAGATCAGCAAGCAGCGCCTATTCTTTTGGATGGATTGGCGAAATTAGAGTATAGAGGATATGATTCTGCTGGACTTGCGGTATGCGACGGAGAGAATCTTAATATTACAAAATCAAAAGGTCGATTGAAGGTATTAAGTGATCTCACAAAGGGTGGAAGTACATTAAATGGTACTTTAGGAATTGGACATACAAGATGGGCAACGCATGGAGCACCTTCTGACACAAACTCGCATCCACATTTTAATGCAGATGAATCAATTACAATTGTTCATAATGGAATTATAGAAAATTACCTTAAGATAAAAAGCAATTTAGAGGGAAAAGGTTATCATTTTCTGACCGAGACAGATACCGAAGTAATTGTACAACTTTTAGATTACTACTATAAAGGGGATCCACTTGCTACAATCTCGAAGGTAATGACGAAGCTGGAAGGTTCTTATGCCTTGGGAATCATTTTTAAGGATCACCCGGATGAGTTCTTTGCAGTGAGAAAGGATAGCCCACTAATTGTTGGTGTAACGAAGGAAGGTAAATTCATTGCTTCCGATGTTCCTGCTATTTTAAAATATACAAGAGAAGTTTATTTCCTTGATAACCTAGAAATTGTTCAATTAAAGAGAGACGATATCAAATTTTTTAATTCAGATCTTGAACCAATAGAAAAAGAAATAACGAACATCGATTGGGATATTAATGCAGCTGAAAAGGGCGGTTATGAATATTTCATGTTAAAGGAAATCTATGAGCAACCAAAGGCAGTACGTGACACCATTCACCCTAGAATTATTGATAATCAGATTGTAATTGAAGAGCTAAATATGAGTGATGAGGAAATTAAAGGCCTTAAAAAGATTTATATTGTAGCTTGTGGATCTGCATACCATACGGGTGTGACTGGAAAATACGTTATTGAAGATCTAGCAAGAATACCAGTAGAGGTGGATCTTGCATCTGAATTCCGTTATCGTAACCCAATCTTTGAGGAGGGTACATTAACCATCATCATTAGTCAATCTGGAGAGACTGCAGATTCTCTCGCAGCGCTAAGAGAGGCAAAGGATCATGGGATAAAGGTACTTGGCATTGTCAATGCTGTGGGTAGCTCCATTGCCAGAGAGGCAGATAATGTAATGTATACTTGGGCAGGCCCTGAAATTGCAGTTGCGACCACAAAGGCTTATTCTACTCAACTTGCGGCACTCTATTTACTAGCAATGCATTTTGCAAAGGTACGTGGTACGCTTTCTGTGACAGAGTTTGATTCCTTGTTAAAGGATTTAAATAAATTACCAGAACAAATTCAATATATTTTAGATACAAATGTTGCTGAAATTCAATATTATGCATCTAGGTATGTTGCTGCCAAAGATATCTTCTTTATCGGAAGAGGAATTGATTATGCTATTGCACTAGAGGGTTCATTAAAGCTCAAAGAAATCTCTTATATTCACTCCGAGGCATATCCAGCTGGAGAATTGAAGCACGGAACGATTTCTCTAATAGAGGAAGGCACATTAGTAACTGCACTTATGACACAAGAGGCTCTATATAAGAAAATGGTAAGCAATATCGTTGAGGTACAGACAAGAGGTGCTTTTGTCATGGTGGTTACGAACGAAGGAAATGAGGAAGCGAAAAAGACAGCTGATTTGACTATCTTTATTCCAAAAACCAACAGTCATTTTACAACTTCACTTGCTGTAATACCACTGCAATTATTATCTTACTATGTATCTGTTGGTAAGGGACTTGATGTTGATAAACCAAGGAATTTGGCGAAATCTGTAACAGTAGAATAAAAAGCCTCTAGCACTGAGAAAATGCTAGCTAGTAGACTAGCATTTTCTCAAGAGTTGAAGGTAATGAGTAATTAAAGGATGAAAGTGCTTAATGGATAATTATTGAATGAGAAAGTTTTGTGAACTTGTAGGATTAGGGATGTTCTGGAAGTAGGAGACTTTATTAGGAGGGGTATGAGTGGAAGAGCTTAAGATTGTTAATTTGTTGGATTTGAAGGAAACGATTGCGGCTAGTGTCTTTGAGGGAGTTGTGTATCCATGGGAAGTGCTTGGGAAGATTAAGGATGAAATTCTTCGGATAGGGGCAACTTTTTCAGAGGATGAGTATGACATGGTTGGGGAAAATGTTTGGATTGCTAAGTCGGCTAAGGTTGCGGCGACGGCATATATTCATGGACCGGCGATTATTGGAAAGAATGCTGAGATTAGGCATTGTGCATTTATTCGTGGGAATGCAATTGTCGGAGAAGGCGCGGTGGTCGGTAATTCAACTGAGCTTAAGAATGTTATTCTATTTAACAAGGTACAAGTGCCACATTATAATTATGTTGGTGATTCGGTTCTAGGATATAAGGCACATATGGGTGCTGGATCTATTACCTCTAATGTAAAGTCAGACAAAACGCTTGTGTCGGTAAATGCACAGGCAGAAAAGATAGATACTGGACTTAAAAAGTTTGGTGCAATCCTTGGGGATAACGTTGAGGTAGGGTGCAATAGTGTATTAAATCCGGGTACGGTAGTTGGAAGAAATACTAATATTTATCCATTATCTATGGTAAGAGGCTTTATTAAAGAAAGTAGTATTTATAAAAATGCCAATGAAATAAGTTTGAAATTTTAAAAATACTATAGACTTATGAAAGATTTTGTGAGAGAATATGTGAGGAAAACAGCAATCGCTGTTATTCATGACAAGTGAAGTGGTTTACCAATTCAGCTTGTATCAATTTGAAAGCATTGATATTTTAAAAATAGACAAAATAAAATGCTACTTATGTATATCGAAAGGAGTTTCAACATGATTTATTCACAAGAAGTACAAGCAATGTGTCCAGTTGCACAAGGCGTAAACCATGGCGCAGCACCAATTCCGGAAGAAGCAAAATGGGTTAAATCAAAGGAAGTAACGGATATTTCTGGGTTAACTCATGGTATCGGCTGGTGTGCACCTCAACAAGGTGGATGTAAATTAACACTTAACGTAAAAGATGGTATCATCCAAGAAGCGTTAGTAGAAACCATTGGTTGTTCTGGTATGACGCACTCTGCTGCTATGGCTGCTGAGATTTTGCCAGGAAGAACTATTTTAGAAGCATTAAATACTGATTTAGTATGTGATGCAATTAATACAGCAATGAGAGAACTATTTTTACAGATCGTTTATGGTAGAACACAGAGTGCTTTTTCTGAGGGTGGTCTTCCAATCGGTGCTGGTTTAGAGGATTTAGGAAAAGGTCTTCGTAGTCAAGTAGGTACGATGTATGGAACTCTAGCAAAGGGTCCTCGTTATCTTGAAATGGCAGAAGGTTATGTTACTGGTATTGCCCTTGATACTGATAGCGAAATCATTGGTTATCAATTCGTAAGCATTGGCAAGATGATGGATTTCATTAAAAAAGGCGATGATGCAAACACAGCATTCGAAAAATCAAAGGGCCAATATGGTCGCGTAGATGAAGCTGCTAAGATTATTGACCCAAGACACGAATAGTAAAGGAGGATACATAGAATGGCTTTATTTGAATCATATGAGAGAAGAATTAATCAAATTAACGCTGTATTAAACAGCTATGGCATTGCTTCTATTGAAGAAGCAGAGCAAATTACAAAAGATGCTGGACTTGATGTATATAATCAGGTTAAGAATATTCAGACGATCTGTTTTGAAAATGCATGTTGGGCATATATCGTAGGTGCAGCAATTGCAATCAAGAAAGATGCAAGAAGAGCCGCTGACGCTGCTGCTGCAATCGGAGAAGGCTTACAGGCATTCTGTATTCCAGGTTCTGTTGCTGATCAGAGAAAAGTTGGTTTAGGTCATGGCAATCTTGGTAAGATGTTACTCGAAGAGTCTACAGAATGTTTTGCTTTCTTAGCTGGACATGAGTCTTTTGCAGCTGCAGAGGGCGCTATTGGTATCGCTCTTTCCGCTAACAAAGTTAGAAAGCTTCCTTTAAGAGTAATCTTAAATGGTCTTGGTAAAGATGCTGCACAGATTATTTCCCGTATCAACGGCTTTACATTTGTAGAGACAGATATGGATTACTATACAGGCGAAGTGAAAGAAGTATATCGTAAGGCTTTCTCTAAGGGTCCTAGAGCTGCAGTGAATTGCTACGGCGCGAATGATGTTACGGAAGGTGTTGCTATTATGCACAAGGAAGGCGTTGACGTATCTATCACAGGTAATTCAACAAACCCTACTAGATTCCAACATCCAGTTGCAGGTACTTACAAAAAAGAATGTATCGAGCAAGGTAAGAAATTCTTCTCTGTAGCTTCCGGTGGTGGTACAGGTAGAACACTTCATCCAGATAACATGGGAGCAGGTCCTGCTTCTTATGGTATGACAGATACAATGGGTAGAATGCACTCTGATGCACAATTTGCAGGTTCTTCTTCCGTTCCAGCTCACGTTGAGATGATGGGTCTCATCGGTATGGGTAACAACCCAATGGTTGGAGCTACAGTTGCTGTTGCAGTTGCAATTCAAGAAGCAAGTGATGCTAAGAAATTCTAAGAAATGCAGTGTTTTCGGGCGTTTGTGAATAGCGCACAACATAACTTATAATAATATAATCTATAGAAAAGGGTGTTCCGTAATGGTTCACCCTTTTCATTTAAAATTTCTCCATAAGTATAGGAATATAATAATGAAAGGATGTGATTTCATGAGACAAATTATTAAGGGTAAAATTTATGATACCAAATATTCTAAATTGATTAGCAAAAAAACAGGACCGGAAGTATTTTATGAACTTTATAAAGCTAAGAATGGCCAGTATTTCTTTGTAAATCCAAGAATGAATGAACTCAGATCTGGTGAAAGTGAGATTCATGTTCCAGGAGTAGATTTTGTAAAATTAACATTAAGTAAAAATGACCCAAATGCATACAATAAAGAATTTGGAAAAGGTTGAAGAAGAATAGTTGCGCTAATGGCATCCTTTGGGGTGCCTTTATTTTTTATTCATCTAATTATCTTAAATAATAGCAAAATTGACAAAAATTCTATTATATAGTATAATTTTAACATATATAATATGCCTAATACAATGAAAAAGTTAATATATGTAACCAATATTGCCATAATAATATGAAAAAACTGACAATTATTGATATAGGAGGAATAATGGATGATAAAAGCTTTTCAAAAAAACAAAAGGTCGAAAAAGAATAATAATGTATCCAATTTCATTAATAGCACGAAGAAGGCAATGCATCAAAATGAGGCACTTTTCACTTCTATTGTATATGGAATATTTGGAGTACTTTGGATCTTGTTATCAGATAATTTTTTGAATTTTATTATAAAAGATTCCGATACATATAAAGAGTTACAGACTTATAAAGGTTGGTTATATATTCTTATTACAACCATGTTGGTTTATTTACTAATTCGTAATCGAATGAGGCTGATGCAAGAGGAAGTTCGTAAAACAGCAGAAACATATACAGAATTAAGCCTAGCACATGAGGAATTGGTAGCTGTAGAAGCAGAACTTAAATATCAGAAGGACTTTACGGAAAGTATTATTCAGCAAGCGCCTGTTATTATAGCAACATGGGATGAGAAAGGGAAAATTAAAAGCTTAAATCCCTTTGGTCAGAAATTATTTGGGTATAAGGAAGAGGAGTTAATAAATAAAGTTTGGTTGACCTTATTAATTCCAGAGGATGAGAGACCGTTTATATATAATATGTTTGAAGTAATTGATAAGAAAAAGCATATAAATAATTATGAATGTCCTATTATTACTAGGGATGGAAGAATAATTGAAATCCTGTGGAACTGTAATTTATTAACTAATATTCCGAATTGCGTTAGTAATACCTATGTTTCGATTGGAACAGATATTGAAGAAAGAATAAAATATGAAGAAAAGATTAAACATATGGCTTATTATGATGCGCTAACCGGATTACCTAATAGAGCAATGCTAGAAACCGAAATAAATAAGCGATTGGACCAGGGTAAAGAAGATAAAAAACTTGTGATTGCCTATTTAGATATTGATAATTTTAAATATATTAACGATTCCTTAGGACATCAGGTTGGGGACATTTTCTTAAAATATTTTGGAGATTGTCTTAAAGGTGAGATGAAGTCACTCAACTTTCTAGCAAGGGTGGGAGGGGATGAATTTGCTATTGTATTCCATGAAACCTCTATGGAATTATTATTGGAGGAATTTGAAACAATCAAGAATCGTATTAGCAAAACATGGTCGATTCAAAATCGGCAGTTTTATATTTCTATGAGCGTAGGAATAGTAATCTATCCTGATCATGGTAACAACGCAACCATACTTTTAAAAAATGCAAATATTGCTATGTATGCTGCAAAAAGAGAAGGTAAGAATCGATATCTATTTTATAGAGAAAATATTGAAGAATATAATTTCTGGCAAGTACAATTAATAAATAATTTACAATATGCAATTGATAATGAACAGTTTGTTCTTTTTTATCAACCTCAATTTAATCTAAGCACAGGCAAAATTGTGGGTGTGGAAGCCTTGGTTCGGTGGGTGAATCAGGAAGGAAAGTTTGTCGCACCAATAGAATTTATTCCATTGGCAGAAGATACTGGACAAATTTACAGACTGGAACGATTGATTGTTAATATTGCATTAATGCAAAAGCAACGATGGGAAGAACAAGGTTTCAATGATATTGAGCTTTCGATTAATTTATCTAGTAAAACATTAACAAGCGATGTAAATTTTGAGGAGTTGGATTTGTTGTTGTCTAAGTACCAAGTCGATTATTCTAATATTGTAATTGAAATTACAGAAACAGCAAGTATATCCGGTATAGAATTAGTAATTGGCCGACTGGATCGATTAAAGATTAGAGGAATTAAAATCGCATTGGATGATTTTGGAACAGGATATTCTTCTTTGAATTACTTAAAGAAGTTTCCAATTGATATTGTTAAATTAGATAAAAGTTTTGTCAATTCTATTACTGATAATGGGGTTGATAGAGCTTTGGTAAAAAACATTGTAGCACTGGCTCATGATTTAGAATTCGAGGTAGTTGCTGAAGGAATAGAAACAAAGGAACAATTAGAATATTTGAGAACATATTGCTGTGAGATTGGACAAGGATACTTATTAAGTAGGCCATTACCAATAGAAATGATTAATGATATAATTAAAAAATCATTATTATTTAAAGGCTAATGTTATGGATGTTGATAGGAACAGTTAGTAATGACAGTATTGGACACGATGAAAAAAGGCTGTTGCAAAACGCTTAGTCTGTAGTACTTGTTTTCCTACAAGTACTTATAAACTTTACGTTGAGCAAGAGCCCACTTATTGGTTATTCATTGTCTTGGTAAAAGACACTAGATAGTATACTGATTATGGATGATACCGACTAAATACCAGGTACCTTCTTTTTCTTGGAAAACAAGACGAAGACTTTGCCAATCCAAGCCATCGTATTCGGGTTTAAATCCTGAAAAATAATATTCTACAACAATGGGATTCTCATAAAATATAAACTGGTTCTCAATAATATTTCCACCACCAAGTGCCATATTATATCCGACTTTTTCTGCATCAATAAAATTTTCACTATAAATAAATTCTTCGTAATATTCACTAGGTGATAGTAAAATTTCATTTCCTCTACCATCATAGTAGCCCCATACATATTTTTCGTTATCTTCGAAGAAATTTAACATCTGCTCCTTTGTAAAGACAAGATCATTTTCATTTGATACATTAGTATAAGGTGTAAATCGAACGCCTTTATCAGGATGAATAAATTTTGAAAGAGCAGTCATATCTTTTTCTTCTATTGCTTTGATTACTTTGTCAGAGGTTTCCTTAATAACTGCTTCCGCAATTTCAGGTTTGATGATGCCTTCATCTGTATATTCATAGGTAATCGCATTATCATCTTCGCTAGCTTCATTGACATCTTCACTAGATTCATTGACATCTTCGCTAACTTCATTGACATCTTCGCTAGTTTCATTAACATCTTCACTAGCTTCATTATCACCGTTACTAGTTTCATTATCCTTTGTAGTATCTTCATTTGTAGAGAGCTCAGGAATGGTTTTTATGGGTTTATCGGTACTACATGCAGTTGCCCCTAAAACCGATAAAATACAGATTAATATAAAAATAGAATGCTTCAATTTTGTATGCCTCCTTAGGAATGATAGAATTGGTGACTTATAGTATTTAATATAGTTCCATGATTTTAATGAAAATATGATACTATAATGAAAGTTATAATAATTAGACGATACTCTATGATAAAAGTTATAATAATTAGACGATACTCTATGATAAAAGTTCCTAGACATTATTATAAACTTATTTGTATCTTATTTGTATTCTTATTTGTATTTGTATTTGTATCTTATTTGTTCTTATTTGTACCTTATTTGTACTATATTCTAACTAAAAGTAGTTATATCTTTCATTGCTTTTTTAGATAAAGAAAAATAGCACCAAAGGCCAATCGGTATCAAGATAAGGCTAATCCATTGTGATGTAGAAAATCCAAAGAAAATTCCTCTTGCGACATCACCACGATAAAATTCTATAACAAAACGCATAATTGCATAGTAAATTATATAAATACCAAAGATCTGGCCTGGTTTTCTTAGGCGTTTGGAAGAGATAAAGAGGCCAATACTAACAAGAAGATTGATACCACTTTCAATTAGTTGAATTGGAAGCAAGGGCACCCCGTTAGGAGCTGATATAGATTGATGGAATATAACATGAAATGCTCCGTGATAAGTAATACCATAACAACAGCCTGCAAAAAAGCATCCAATTCGGCCAAAGGCATGTATGAGTGGTATCGAAGGAGTGATCAAATCTAGCATAGCAATAAAAGGAATATGAAATTGTCTACAATAAATATAGTATCCAATGAATGCACCAATCAACCCACCATAAAAAACGAAACCAGTGAATAGGACAGAGAGAAATAATTTGTGGTCTGAAAAGTACAGCTCCCCATTGGTGAATAAACTAGGAATTATCGTTATGATAAAGAGCAATTTTGCACCAACAATTAAGCCAATGCCAGCATAGCAGGAGGAGAACATAATATCATCTCGTCCTAAATTATATTTTTTGCCTCTAAGTACAGCAATTGAAATACCAACAAAGGTACCAATTAAAATCATTAATCCATACATAGCAATATTTATCCCAAATAATTGTAATCTTGGTAACATAATGTTCCTCCAGTATTGAAATGATGAAGGGCTATTGCAATGTTTTGCAATAGCCCTTGTAATTTCTGATATGTATTATTTAATTAAAAAAATCACTGAGTTCATTTAAATCGTAGGTCGAATTATTAATTTGTTGTGCACCAGCACACATACAAGCACAGGAAATGGTTGTAATAACGCAGATAATAATTCCAATAATACCAAGAACAAGCCCGGCAGTAGCTAAACTAGATTGACCTGTTTTCTTTGCAGTAACAGCAAGAACGATGGCTACAATACCTGCAACTAAACCAAGAAAGGATATGATAGCGCCAGCGGAGTATGCACCTGAAAGACTTTTATAATCACTTAAGAAATATGAATTTGCGGCATTGGCTGTTCCGGCACAGGAAACAATCCAAGCAATGATGGCAAATAAGAATGTACCAAGTCCAAGTAATAGTGAAGCAGTTGCAACATTATTTTTGGTAGTTTGTGGTTTTTCCTGTTGATATACTTGCTGTTGCTGGTACACAGGTTGTTGTTGGTACTGTGGTTGTTGTTGAGGTTGTTGTTGGTACTGAGGTTGTTGAGGTTGTTGTTGGTATTGAGGTTGTTGCTGATACTGAGGTTGTTGAGGTTGTTGTTGATACTGAGGCTGCTGTTGTGTTTCTTGATTTTGTTGTGCCCCCTCGTTTGGTTGGAAATCATTGCCGTTATCCATTTCATATCCTCCTTATATTTAAAACCATAAAATATTTATAAACTTTATATAAATTATATTATAGATGGTATATCTTGTCAAATCAAATAAGCGAAAAGACTTATTATTTATCGTAAATATTTGAACATATTATTTTACCTAACTTGATTTGTGATTCCTTTCTGATAATTTGCTGCCATATCCGAATAATAGGAATAAGGCAATTGGTATAAGTAGGAGACTAATCCATTGTGATGATGAAAAAAGAAGTAACCTGCCACGAATCTCATCTCCACGTAAATACTCTAATAAGAATCTCATAATACTATAGCAAAGAAGATATAAGCCTACACTTCTTCCTTGATTCAAATTGGGTTTCTTAAAAAGCAGATAGGTAAGGAGCAAGAATAAAATAAAATTAAAGAGCGCTTCTATTAATTGTACCGGAAAATAGGCTTGATTATTAATGGTGGAAAAGGAGTTTGTATACACGACACGAAAAGGTCCGTTGTAAGGAAAACCATGACAGCAGCCTGTAAAGTAACAACCGAGGCGTCCAAAGGCATGGAAAAGAGGAATGATTGGAAGAAGGGTGTCAAAATAGCGAAAAACCGGCAAGTGAAAGGCTTTCAGATAAATAAAGGCACCTACAATACCACCAATTAATCCACCATAAAACACGAGACCACCATTAATAACGATGATACAGAAACGAGAAAAGTTTTGTAAAAAGGTAAGCTCGCTAAGCCAAAAATGATTAACACTAAAAATAAAATAAAACAACTTGGCTCCAATAAAGCAGCCAATCAAAGTAAACAGTAGCATGTAAAAAGTATCTTCAACAGATAGATTTTTCTTCTTCGTAAGCCAAATAGCAACAAGAAATGAGATGACGATACCTAGTATAGAGAATACCATTAGCATTGTGACCGTTTTACCAAATAATTGAAATGTAGATATCATGTTTTTATCCCCCAGAATTATAGTAATAGATAACTTAACGTAAATATATCCAATTTAGCCATTATATCACGAGAAGACCATTTTTGTACAAAATTTTTTATAACGAATTAGAAATTTAATAAGGTTTTTCCTTCAAGGGTAACATATATATTCATGATACAATTTAGTTGGAATTATGACACTCTAATCAACATTATCATATATATTTCTTCATAAAAATAGCTGTTGCAAAATACATAGTCTATATTCCTTGTATGCGAAGAAACAGTGCATTTCGCCTACAATTATTACAAACTTCCGTTTTGCAACAGCTCAATGAATATTTTTATTTATGCAAATGGATTTTCTGTCTTATAAAGCATTCCCTTTGGTTGGTTAAAGCCTAAATCTTCAACATCAAGATAATTGAATAGATCATATAACGGTTTTCCAAAGTGTCCAAAAGCAACTGCACCATGGTGAGGATAGTTCTTCTCAATTAATACATGGCGATAGAAACGTCCCATCTCAGGAATTGCAAATACACCGATGGAGCCAAAGGAACGAGTTGCTACTGGAAGTACTTCACCTTCTGCAACATAAGCTTTCAATTTAGCATCTGCAGTGCTCTGAAGGCGGAAGAATGTAATCTTTCCAGGAATTATATCTCCCTCTAAGGTACCACGTGTAATGTTTGGTTCCACATTAGGCTCTAAAGCTCTTGCCATAATCTTTTGATTCTTCATTGAACCAGAGCTTAATTTACACATAGCTGTGTTTCCACAATGAAAGCCCATGAAGGTATCCTTTAAGGTGTAATTATACTTGTCTTTGATTTCAGAATGATACATATCAGCAGGTACCGAGTTATTAATATCAAGAAGAGTCACAACATCATCACTGATGCAAGTACCAATGTACTCGCTTAATGCTCCATAGATATCAACCTCACAGGCTACCGGGTAACCCATAGCGGTAAGACGGCTATTTACATAGCATGGCACAAAACCAAATTGTGTTTGGAAGGAAGGCCAGCACTTGTTTGCAAATGCAATAAATTCTCTGGAACCTCTGTGAGCCTCAGCCCAATCAAGTAAGGTGATTTCATATTGTGCTAATTTAGGAAGGATACCAGGCATCTTGTTGCCGGCGCCAAGTTCATCCTGCATACTCTTTATTACTTCTGGGATACGAGGGTCATTTGCATGATCATTGTAAGCTGCAAATAAGTCAAGCTCAGAATTCTCTTCTATTTCAACACCTAAGTTGTAAAGCTGTTTGATTGGTGCATTACAAGCTAAGAAATCTTGTGGACGTGGTCCAAAGGAGATGATTTTAAGGTTGTTCAGACCGATAACTGCTTTCGCTACCGGTACGAACTCACCAATCATATCAGCAATTTCTTCTGGATTGCCTACCGGATACTCGGGAATGAAAGCCTTGATTCCCCTTAGCTTGAGGTTGTAGGAAGCATTTAACATTCCACAATAAGCATCACCTCTACCATCAGTTAAGTTATCACCACTTTCTTCCGCAGCAGCAACGAACATAGTAGGGCCATCAAAATATTTTGCAAGTAATGTTTCAGAAGTTTCAGGTCCAAAGTTACCAAGATATACAACAAGTGTATTACATCCTGCTGCCTTAACTTCTGCAAGAGCTTTCATCATATGAGTTTCATTTTCTACAGTAGTTGTGCATTCAAAGATAGCACCAACCTTTTTCTCGTAAGCAGCAACTACAGCTTTCCTTCTACTAGCAGAGAGTTCCATTGGGAAGCAGTCTCTACTTACTGCAACAATGCCTAACTTTACTTCAGGTAAGTTTCTCATTTCATTTCCTCCTATAATAATTAAATTAAGTTGGTAATATTCATACAAAGTTGTCTGATTTATAATTAAATTAGTGATATTAAAATTGCGTGAATATCCTATAAGGCTATTATATTTCGAAACGTTCGTTTAGTCAATGAATTATATAATTATTATGAAAATTTGTTGAAGCATAAGAGAATATATGGTAAAGTAAATGTAATAATAGTATGAAGAATTACTATTTAAGATACATATAAGGGGGATCCATCATGGAGGATAATAACGAACAAAAGGAAAAAATTCACTCAACTGATTCTGTGAATTATACAAAAGATCAGTCAGTGGAGCAACAACAGAAACAACAGCCACCATATCAACAGCCAACAGGGCAACAGTATCAACAATCGCCATATCAACAACCAGCAGGGCAGCAGTATCAACAGGCACCATATCAACAACCAAGTGGGCAGCTATATCAACAGCCACCATATCAACAATTGGCTGGACAACAGACTCAACAGCCGACTTTTCAACAACCGATACAACCGATGTATCAAGCACCAATACCACCACAGTATCAACAGCCACAATATCAACAAATGCAGCCGAAAAAGAGCGTGGGATTAGCTGTAGCTTCTATGGTACTTGGAATACTCAGTATTGTATGCTGGTGTAATCTCTATCTGTCATTACCTATGGGTATCGTCGGTTTGGTTTTGGGTGTTGTTAGCGTAAAGGGTGATAAAGGCGGAAAGGGAATGGCAATCACAGGTATTGTTCTTAGTATTGTTTGTATAGCTTTAGTTGCTCTTGCCATAATAGGATGTTCTACTTTCAATTATTCTACAGGCAACATGATTGATAATATTTTTGATTCATCAGAAGTTTTTGATTTTTAACTTAAAAAATTGTGTTACGCACAAAAATAAATGAGGAGTGTTCAGAGTGAACGCTCCTCATTTATTTTTGTTTTCTTTAACTTAGTGCCTAACCTTTTATGGCGTTAAAAAGGGGAAGAAGTTACGAATAACAAAATAGAGTAGAATTAAAAATATCAAACAAATATAAAAACCTGGCTTTCGCGGTAGAACTTGAAGGTATTTACCGAAAGAATAAGTAGCAAGCTCAATATAAGCACATAAGCATAAGAAGAGAAGTAGAATTGGTACAATATTATAGCGTAAGGAGGTAAGAATATCGCCTTTCAATAAGGCAAGAACACTACGAGTATTACCACAGGCAGGACAATAAAGATGAAATACCTGATAGAAGGGACAAATAGGAAAATTTAATGTAATCCTTACGATGTAAGCTTTTAATATATATAAGAAGCTACATAGGAAAGGAATGAGTAGTGTGATTAATTTTAGTCGAAACGTTTTACGCATGAAAATCACTCCCTGTTATTTGTAATCTTCTGAAATTGCTCTCAATCCAAGCTGGAAGTTGAGAGAAAACATGATTAATTATAACATAGTTATCCATGCTTTCAACCTTATAATTTATTAAAATGCTTGTGATGGGATTTGTTATGATATATAATATGTGATAATAAAGACAGATACAGAAATTTAGTGATATCATGATGATTTTTCATGAGATTAATGGATTATGTGGGGTAAAAAGAGTGAAAGATTTTTCGAATCTTTCACTCACAAAGTTTGTGCCTGCGAAATCTTTGGCACAAACTTATTATGCGCAGAAAACATGCACAGGAATGAGGGAAAATATGCGAATAATTGAATATTTACAAAAAAATAGATTGATATTGGATGGTTCCATGGGAACTTATTATTCTAATATCGTAGATCAACCAGGATCGGTTTCTGAAAGAGCAAATATAACAGCACCTGAGGTAATTGAGAGAATTCATAAAGAATATATATCGGCTGGTGCGAGACTCATTCGGACGAATACTTTTCTAGCAAACAGAGCAATTCTAAATATTACGATTGACGAACAAAAAACACTTGTAAAAGCAGCGTGCCGTATCGCAAAGCAGGCCGTAAGGGAATCTACAAACGCGAATACAGAACAAAATGAGGTGTGGATTGCGGGTGATTTAGGACCGATAACGGAGAATGCACAGACACAAGAGAGTGAAGTATTAAAAGAATATCAACTGCTTTGTGACACGTTTATTGAAGAAGGGCTTGACGGTATTCATTTTGAAACATTTGCAGATTTAAAATATATTGAGAAATTGGTTCCTTATATTAAAGAAAAGAAAAAGGACATGTTTATTTTAACAAGCTTTAGCCTGAATAAAAATGGTTATACCAGATCCGGAATTAGTGCAGCTCGTCTCATGAACCAAATAGGTGAGATGGACGGGATTGATGCTTGTGGTTTTAATTGTGGGATTGGCTCCGGACATATGCAGCAAATTCTAAGAAAGGTATCATTTCCGGAACATAAATTGATCTTTGCCGCCCCCAATGCAGGCTATCCAGAACAAATGCAAAATCGTATGGTTTTTATGGACAACGCAAAATATTTCGGGGAAAATATGAGAAGAATTGCTGACCTTGGAGTTACGCTCCTCGGTGGCTGTTGTGGAACAACACCAGAATATATTGGAATTCTTGTTCGTGATATTGATGTCAGAAGAATTTCCTCAATGCAAAGAAATGATATCGAAGAGCCTTCGGAGCAAGCGCAGACGACAAACAGCAATTATTTTTATGAACTTTTAAAGACTGGGAAGAAAGTGATCGCGGTAGAGTTGGATCCGCCCTATGATGCAGAAATTGACACAATTATGGAACGCGCACATATCTTAAAGCAAAACAATGTGGATATCATCACGTTTGCAGATTCTCCGATGGGAAGAAGTCGTGTTGATTCAGTTCTCATGAGTATTAAAATTGCGGATGAGGTAGGAATTCCTATCATGCCACATGTTTGTTGCAGGGATAAGAATATGATAGCAATGCGTTCCGGCCTTCTAGGTGCGTATATCAACGACATACGTAATTTGCTTATTGTAACAGGAGATCCGGTACCGGGAGAAAGCAGAGTATCCACGACAGGCGTATTTGATTATAATTCCATACAACTTATGGAATATGTCAAAGAAATGAATGTGGAACATTTTGCAAATGACCCCTTTTGTTTCGGTGGGGCACTCAACTATGGAAGAGGAGTTCTGGAAAAGGTAATAGAACGAATGAAGCGGAAGATGGATGCAGGAGCGAAGTATTTTCTTACGCAGCCAATCTTCACAGCAGAGGACGTGGAACGAATTCGCCTGATCAAGGAAAAGGTAGACACGAAGATAATCTGTGGAATCATGCCACTAGTAAGCTATCGGAATGCAAATTTTATCAAGAATGAGATTACTGGGATTCATGTTCCAGATGACATTGTTAACCGATATCAGCCGGATATGTCAAAAGAAGAGGCGGAAAATGTCGGGGTAGAGATAGCACTAGAGATGATGGAACAGCTTGATACCATTGCGGATGGTTATTACTTTATGTTACCTTTTAACAGGGTGAGTCTGATTGAGAAAATAATGAGTCGGAAAACCTTTGAAATTAGAAAACATGCGCAGGAATGAGGAAAAATATGACAAAAAATGATTTTGAGCGATTGATACAATCAAAAATAGTAATCTTAGATGGGGCTACCGGTAGTAATCTACAACAACGTGGAATGCCGACTGGTGTATGCCCTGAACAGTGGATTTTAGAGAATAAGGAAATCTTAATCAATTTACAGAGAGAATTTCTTCATGCTGGTTCCGATATCATATTAGCACCGACCTTTACGGCTAATCGAATTAAACTAGAAGAGTACGGATTAGAGGATAAAATAGAAAGTATCAACAGAGATTTGGTGAAGCTGTCAAAGGAAGCAGTCCGCAGCTATCAAGATGAGAGTAATAGCTTAAGAAAAGTTTATATTGCCGGGGACCTAACAATGACAGGTGAGCAGCTTTATCCGGTTGGAAAACTTGCCTTTGAAGAACTTGTTACTGTTTACAAAGAACAGATTGAACATTTACTCAAAGAGGGTGTTGATTTATTCATTATTGAGACGATGATGAGCTTACAAGAATGTAGGGCAGCAGTAATCGCCGTTAAGGAAAGTTGTGATTTACCTGTCATGGTCTCGTTAACTTTTAACGAGAATGGCCGTACTTTCTATGGGACAGATCCAAAGACAGCGATCATCGTACTGCAAAGTATGGGCGTAGATGCAGTAGGAGTCAATTGCTCCACAGGTCCTGATAAAATGTGCGAGGTTGTTCGTATCATGAAGCAGTTTGCCTTCGTCCCAGTGATTGCAAAGCCAAATGCAGGTTTACCAAGTCTCGTGAATAACAAGACTGTCTTTCCGATGGGTGCAGAAGAATTTGCTTTAGGAGTGCAGAAACTTATTATGGCAGGTGCCAGCATCGTTGGCGGTTGTTGTGGAACAACACCAGAGCATTTAAAACAAATGGTTGATGAAGTTCTAAATAACGAAATTCCTGAAATTAATCAAAATCATATTAGGGCGTTAACGACCGAGAGAAATACGGTTGAGATAGATCTTGATGGCAGTTTTATGGTGGTAGGGGAACGAATCAATCCGACGGGGAAAAAAGCATTACAAGAAGAGTTAAAAGTAGGAACGCTCACGATCATATCTCAGATGGCAATAGAACAATCGGAAAATGGTGCTGATATCCTTGATATTAATATGGGCATGAACGGAATAGATGAAAAGGAAATGATGCTTCAAGTAATGAACGAGGTGTTACGAATTACGAATGTGCCCTTAAGTATTGATTCAAGCCATGTAAACGTGATTGAAGCAGCACTTCGGAACTACCCTGGGCGTGCATTGATTAATTCCATATCCCTAGAGACCGAGAAGTTTGAAAAATTAATACCAATTGCTAAAAAATATGGAGCAATGTTTATCCTGCTACCACTGTCTGATCAAGGATTACCAAAAGACATCGAAGAGAAGAAACAAATTATTCATACCATTCTTGAACGAGCTTATACACTGGGGCTAATGAAGGAAGATGTTATTGTAGATGGGCTTGTCAATACAGTGGGTGCAAACCAAAAAGCCGCTATAGAGACATTAGAAACCATACGTTATTGTAAAGAACTTGGACTTGCAACTATAGTTGGATTATCCAATATTTCATTTGGACTTCCAGAACGCCAATTTGTCAACAGCACCTTCTTATCCTTTGCGATACAGGCAGGTCTTACCATGGCAATTGCAAATCCATCTCAGGACTTACTGATGAATACAGCCTTTGCAGCCGATTTACTACGTGCGAAGGAAGGAGCAGCGGTCAAATATATTGAGCGTGTTACCACAAGACCGACGTTCATCAATTCGACAGTAGCAGCGTCAAACAAAAGTACCATCAAGAGGGCGACTAATGATAAGTTGGCAGCTATCTTTGAAGCAGTGCTCAAGGGAGACCAGAGAAATATTCTCTCACTCGTCGAAAAAGAATTAGAAAATAAAGTAGCGCCGGCAGATATTGTAGATCAAATGCTTATTCCTGCAATTAATGAGGTTGGTAAATTATTTGATCAACAGAGATACTTCTTGCCTCAGTTAATCGCTAGTGCTGAGACAATGAAAAAAGCCATAGATTATCTGGAACCAAAATTACAAAAAGGAGAACATACCAAAAAACTTGGAACCGTTATTATTGCTACAGTAGCAGGTGATATTCATGATATCGGCAAAAATCTAGTAGCTTTGATGTTAAAGAATTATGGCTTTCAAGTAATAGATTTAGGTAAAGATGTTCCTTCCGATAAAATTATCCGCGTTGCAAAGGAAGAAAATGCAGACATTATTGCGCTTTCTGCATTAATGACTACGACAATGATTGAGATGAAAAATATTGTACAACTTGCAAAAGAAGCAAAGCTAAAGTCCATGATTATTATCGGTGGTGCCGTAATCACACAGGGTTATGCGGATGAGATAGGCGCGGACGGCTTCTCGCCGGACGCACAAAACGCAGTTCGATTAGTACAACGATTGATGAAACAATAAGAATGAGAAGCGGAACATGAACACATAATAGTGGACATGTTCTCTTTTGATTTTCGATTCTAATAAAACAAATTAAAATTTATAATCTTTTTTAAAGTTCATCTTAGGTACAGCACTTATAATCAGTATTGAAGTTAGTTATGCGAAAGGAGAAATTATATGGACATAGTAATTATTCCAGCATACAATCCGGATAGGAAGCTTATAGAACTTGCAAGTGAATTGTGTGACAGGGGAATTGAAAATATCTTAGTTGTCAACGATGGAAGTGAACAACAGGCTCTAGAGATATTTGATCAGCTTAGTAATTACGCGGTTGTCCTGACACATGACATCAACAGGGGCAAAGGTGCCGCTATAAAAACGGCCTTAAGGTATGTATCAGATAATCTGTCTGATATACAAGGTATTGCTATGTTGGATGCAGATGGACAGCATCGCCCGGAAGATGCAATGCGTTTGTTAACCCAACTGCACGAAAACGACACAGGTCTGGTTCTGGGTGTCCGAAGTTTTAATGGAAAGATTCCTTTACGTTCCCTTTTTGGAAATACGGTAACAAAATATGTATTTCGATTATGCAGTGGCAAATGGGTTTCAGATACACAGACAGGTCTGAGGGCCTTTTCGGCAGATTTAGTTCCTAAATTACTAAATGTAAAGGGGGAGCGATATGAATATGAAATGAATGTTCTTTTGGCCTGTGCTAAAAATAAGACAAGAATTACAGAGGTTCCGATTGCTACCATATATCATGATGACAGCAATTCTTGTTCACATTTTCGGACCATCCGTGATTCCGTGAGGATTTATGGGAATCTATTGGCATTCTCGGGAGCATCGTTCTTAAGCTTCTTACTTGATTATTTGCTGTTCTTCCCGTTAGTTTGGATGTTTGGACGCGGCTTTTCTGAGGGGACGGCCTTAATCTGTGGTAATATTGCTGCTCGTTTATTCAGTGCTGCTTTTAATTATTACCTTAATAGTACATTTGTATTTCGATGCAAAAAAAATAGGCAGAAATCCATTTTTAGCTATGCAATGCTAGCTTGTGTGATTTTAGTTTTCAATACGATAATATTATATTGTCTGCATGATTTACTGGGTCTGAAGAAGGCACTGGCCAAGTTGATTACGGAAATGCTTTTATTTATCATAAGCTTTAGCGTACAGAGATTCCTAATTTTTAATAAAGAGACAGAAGAAGAGGGTGATAAGGATGATGAATAGGAAAAAACTATTACCAGCATGGTTGGTAATATTGATTGATATATCAATAATTGCGGTTTATACGATTGGATTTTATGGAATCTATTATCTGACACCGAGGCAGCTTGAAAGCAACAACATAAAGACGAACCAGGGAGAAACATCAGTAAAATCATCTGAAACGGCAACAGGTACACAAACTGAAACAGGATCAGAAACAGGATCAGAAACAGAAACGGAAACAGGAACAGATACAGAAACAGGAACAGATACAGAAACTGAAAACTCAACAGGAACATCACCTGGAACAACAGAAAATCTGGCAACAAAGTTTGCTGATTATTTTACTGATACAGTAGTATCAACAAGTAGCACTTATAGCAGTAAAAATATTTCTGTCACAGTTGATAAACAAACCGAAGGCGCGGGAAGCAGCATGGTTACCTATTATGTTGCAGATATTTACATTGCGGATATTAAATGCCTTCAGAGCGGGTTTGCGGATGATACTTATGGTATAGGGTATTCGGATACTGTACTTAATATGGACGAATCATTAAATGCTATTCTGGCCATGAACGGAGATTATTATGGAAATGGCGGAAATGGTGTTGTTATCCGTAATGGTGAAGTATATCGATCGAATTCAAGCAGTTCGGATGTATGTGTATTATATTATGATGGAACCATGAAGACTTTCTCTGCACAGGAGTTCGATGTCAATCAGGCAATTGAAGACGGTGCATGGCAGGCGTGGTGTTTCGGTCCGGAACTATTAGATGATACGGGAAGCAGTATGACCGATTTTACAGCGGACGGTCACGTGAAGCAGACAAATCCCCGAAGTGCAATAGGATACTACGAACCTGGACATTACTGTATGGTAGTCGTTGATGGTCGCCAAAGCGGATATTCTGAGGGATTAAACCTTTCGCAATTATCTTCATTATTTGAAGAGCTAGGATGTACATCTGCTTATAATATGGACGGCGGGAAATCATCATCAATGACATTTGATGATGCGTTAACCAATCAACCATCTGATGGCGGAAGAGAAGTGAGCGACTGTATTTTAATTAAGGAGGTAGAATAATGATGAAGATGATACGAAGTGTTTTGCCACATATTTTGGTTGTTTTATCTGGGGTATTTATCGTTTTTCTGGTTTTGGACGGATACAATCCGACGATGAATTTTATAAACAACCCTGTGTCTTTAAAGTTATTTTGGGCTTTTTGTATTCTGTCAATTCTTAATTCAGCTATTATAATAGTGTTAAACCGTAAAGAATGGCGGAAAAAAAATGAAGAAAAGATATAGGGATGGGAATAACACAGATAATCCTCCTGTTAGCTAAAATTTAGTTTTTCACTTTACGTGTAATAATAGAGCAACATATTGAGAGTCAACAATAATTTATCGTTAAACAATAAATTATTGTTGACTTTCGTTTTTTATTATGATATATTAATTGAAAAGGAAAATATATATATTTAATATAGGAGGGTGAGTAAGTTGAAGAAAAGAAAAAATTTAGTGAATTTTACGAAACGTTTACTTGACTTTATGTTTTATGCTGGAATTGCTGTTTGTTTAGGGGTTCCACTGATTTTTTGGCAGGCGGGAAGATACTTTAGTATTTTTCACAGATATTACATACCGTTTTGCATTATTTTTATGATTGCAGGCGTGTTTACACTAGTCATCGTGTGGGATTTACGTAATATGTTTAAAACGGTAGTGAGTGAAAATCCTTTTGTAAAGGAGAATGTAATATCACTTAAAAGGATGGGTGTCTGTGCATTTATCATCGCGGTACTTATGGCTATACGCCTGGTATTTGCTATTACGCCGGCGGCTTTAGTGCTCGTAGCAGTATTCTCAGTTGCTGGGCTATTTTCCATTGTGCTATCCCAGGTATTTGATCAAGCAGTAACTTATAAACAAGAAAATGATTTAACCATATAGGGGGTGCCAGGATGATTGTAGTTAATTTAGATGTTGTAATGGCACAGCGTAAGATGGGACTCACAGAGCTTGCCGGAGCGGTTGATATTACCATGGCGAACTTATCCATTCTTAAGAATAATAAGGCAAAAGCAATGCGCTTTAGTACACTAGAGGCGATCTGCAAAGCTCTAAAGTGTCAGCCGGGAGATATATTGGCTTATGTGGAAGACAAAGAGAATTAAGTAAAATATTTAAATAGAAAGAAGACGGATTTACCATATCCAATAAGTAATTATTTTAAATAGGAGGGATTTTTAACATGGAACAATTTCATAATGATCTTCTTGTAACAGAGGAAGAGAAACATCCTACAGTGATGGATAAGAATGAAATCAATACGAATTCAACGCTGCTTAATAAAGTAAGCCAAAAATTCAATATCTTTGGTGGAATTAGTCTTATCTTTGGGAGCACTTTTGCATTATGCTTTTACAAAGCGGGAACAGGTATAAATTATCTTATATTTGTTATCGTAATGGTGGTTTTATTATGTTCCATCAGTAAGGCACTAAATATGGTCGTTAAAAAGGCGACTGCGGCTTGCTATATGGGAGCAATATTACTTGGACTATCAACATTTCTTACAGCGAATGAAACCTTGCATTTCTTAAATACTGTTGGAATACTATTATTACTTGATGTAGCACTGCTCCATCAGATTTATGCGGATGACAAGTGGGATTTTGTGAAGCATCTAGGAAGGATGTTTGGACTCTTATTTCATTGCATTGCTACCATTGGTTTACCATTGATAGATAGTTATCATTATCTTGGAAATACCAAGTTATTAAAGAAGGATAGGACTAGAAACATTATCCTTGGAATGTGCATTGCCATCCCTTTATTGTGGATCATCGTGTTGCTGCTTTCTAGTGCAGATCTTCTTTTTAATGAATTAACGGGCCAGTTCGTCGAATTTCTCAGTTCCAATGATATTGTGGGTGTTGGTATTATGATTTTGTTTGGTTTTGTTGCTTGCTATTGCATTATCTGTGGTTCGGTTCGTCGTGAAGAGGTAGATAATCAAAAGCAAATGAAAAGGGCGAATCCAACGATTGCTATTACTACAATGACATGCTTATGCTTGGTGTATGTACTCTTTAGTGGCATTCAAGTGATCTATTTATTTGCAGACGGATTGTTTCACTTACCGCAAGAATTTACCTTTGCTGAATATGCAAGGCAAGGATTCTTCGAACTTCTTTTCGTAACAGGAATTAATATTGTACTCATTTTCGGCAGTACCATGCTTTTTGAAGAAAGTAAAATACTTCGTATCCTTTTGATTTGCATGACAGTATGTACCTATATTATGATTGCATCAGCGACCTATCGAATGCTCCTATATATTGGAACATATCATCTAACGTTCCTGCGACTTTTTGTTTTACTGTTTCTCCTTATTGACAGTTTGGTGCTTGCAGGGGTGATTACTTCAGTGTTTGTAAGTAAGTTTCCGTTGTTTGGTTATTGCGTAGCGGTTGTTTCAACCTGTTATATTTTGTTTTCTTTGGGAAAGCCAGATTATTTGATTGCATCTTACCATATTAGTCACGAAGAGACGCTTGATTATGAAGATTTTCAATTCTTAACCGTAGAACTTTCCATTGATGCGGCACCAATTATAGTACCAATCTTGTCAGATCCTGCTTGGTGGAACAAAGCGGATACTGATAACACTGTTGGGAATTTGGCCCAGCCTAATTTGTGGGAACAAGTGCGCGTCGGCAGGGATAATTATTACGAACAGATTACACGAAAAGAACAGGAGAGTGGGTTCAGAGATTTTAATTACTCCAAATATTTAGCTTCCAGTTACGCAAGTCAATATCCGATAAAGTAATTCACAATCAAAAAAGCAATTCACAATCAAAAAAGTAAGGCTCACACTTAAAATGATACATAAGTGTGGGCATTTTTAAGATACAATATATTTTTTCGTTTCATTTCATCCTATTTGTGGTATAATAGTTAACAAAATATGTTAGTTATTAACCTTGATATGATGGAAGGATAAGAAGATGGAACAACAAAATACTAGGAACGATCAACCATGGATGAAATATTCAGTGGATGTGATCATACCTACCTATCGGTCAGATGATAAACTTGATGAACTACTTAAAAAACTTTATCAACAGACGATAAAACCAAATAAAGTGATCATACTTCACACAGAAGAATACCAAGGACAACCACAGGGAATTCCTGAGATTCTTGGAAGTAATATTAGCGTGATAACGATTGAAAGACAGAACTTTGATCATGGTGGCACCAGAAAATATGGAGCTAGTCTTTCTGACGCGGATATTCTAATGTATATGACGCAGGATGCGATACCAGCAGATGAGTATTTAATTGAAAATTTATTGGAACCCTATGAGGATCCAAAGATTGCAGCAACCTATGCCAGACAGTTGCCGAACCATACTGCAAATTTATTAGAACGCTACACGAGATATTTTAATTATCCAAAGAACAGTCTAGTAAAATCCTCCGAAGATATAGCAGAACTCGGAATTAAGACTTTCTTTTGCTCCAATGTGTGTGCTACGTATCGCAATTCGATTTATAGGGAGCTTGGTGGCTTTGCCCATAAGACTATCTTTAACGAAGATATGATTATGGGATTTGGAATCATCCATTCAGGCTATTACATTGCTTATGCGGCCGAAGCCAAAGTAATACATTCCCATCATTATACTTATGTGCAACAGTTTACAAGAAATTTTGATTTGGGTGTATCACACAAGGAATTTGCAGAATTATTTGGTAGTGTGAAATCAGAATCAGAAGGAATGAAGCTAGTAAATCAGACCCTAAACTTTCTTGTGGATAAGAAAAAGCTTTGGCTAATTCCAGAACTGATTTTGACAAGTGGGTTCAAATTTATGGGATATCAGTTAGGAAAGCGTTATGCTAAATTACCGAAGAAATGGTTAACGCATTTTAGTATGAATAAAGCGTATTGGAAATAGAGCATGAAAACAGGAGAGTTAAAAAATGAGTAAAGTAACTATCATCATGACAACTTATAATGGCGAGAAATATGTAATGGAACAGGTGGAATCTATTCTTTCCTCTTCCTATCAAGACTTTGAGCTACTAATTTATGATGATGGTTCTAAGGATGCAACATGGAGCATTTTAGAACAACAAGAAAAGCTTTATAAAGGCAAAATCCATGTGTTTCAGAATGAAAGAAATCTGGGCGTAACACATAATTTTCTTCAGGCAATATGTCATTCAACAGCGGAGTATATTATGCTATGTGACCAGGATGATGTATGGAAACCAAATAAGATTTCACATACCTTAAAAAAAATGCAGCAGATGGAGGAAAAGTACAAAAAAAATCTTCCGATTGCTGTATTTACGGATGCTACCGTTGTGAACCAAGATTTAAAAGTATTGCACGATTCTTTTTTTAAGGCGAGTCATTTAGATCCCTTTCAAACTGATTTGTCCCATCTTCTAATGGAAAACAAGCTAATAGGTTGTACCGTGATGATCAATGCAGCTCTTAAAACTATTATCAAGGAGCACAAGCTTCCACAACTTGCGAGATTTCATGATGGGTGGATTGCACTCATTGCAGCTGCATTTGGAAGAATTGGATATCTTGAGGAAGCTACTTTATTGTATCGTCAGCATGGGCAAAATGTAGTTGGAAATGTCAGATTTCTTGCCTATCTTAAAAATCGAATCACATCAATTAGAAGACAAAAGGAAGCTCTCTTAGCACAACAAAGTCAAGCAGGAGAATTTTGCGCATTATACAAAAACATACTAACAAAAGACAATATTCATCGGATTAGTATATTTGCTAATTTGCATAAAGTAAATTTTATTACAAGAAAATATCAGGTAATTCACTTTAGATACTTAAAAACAGGATTAATCCGTAATGTAGGACTTATGATTATTGTATAGTTTTGTATTTTTATGCAGTCAATATTAACGCGAAAGAATTTCAAAAATAGTGCAAACTGTCTTGTCAGCTCTGAAAGGTAAATATTTTTCGCACTAATTATTCTTTGCGTTCATTTTTATTCCAATATGTGATAGATATAAGCCAGCTCTGAAAGGTAAATATTTTTCGCACTAATTATATTAGAAAGTTAAGGCAGAAATCTCTTTGATATGATAAAATAAATAAAACTTTTTCACAAAGGAGTAAATTATCATGTCCAGAGCAGCTCAAAGAGATATTAAGAAAGCATTTCAAAAGGATATAGTTGAGTTTTTGAGAATACAACATCATTTTCTGCCTACCTTTATTGAAGATTTAGGTGGGATTAAAGATCCAAGAAAAATAGCTTATGCTGATTATGATATTGAGGAAATCTTATATACCGTTATTATGAAAAATATCTGTTCCATCACTTCCATGCAGGATATGACGGATAAGTTTAACGATGAGGAATGCGTACGCAATCTAAGTCTTATCCTGGGAAAAGAAGAAAAGGAATTTCTGCCCCATTATGTCACAATAAATGAATGTCTGGAGAAACTGGATTCAGAGGAGTTGCAGAAATTCAGAAAGAAAATGATTAAAAAGCTACTTCGGAAACGGAGTTTTGAGCAAGCTAGATTTTTGGGGAAATACTGGTCCGTCATTATAGATGCAACTCAACTGTTCTGTTTTAAGGAAAAGCATTGCGATCATTGTCTCAAAAAAACAATCAATAGGGGAACCAAGGACGAAAAGACCTACTATTATCATAATGTATTAGAGGCAAAAATCGTATTGGGAGAAAACCTTGTTATCAGTATTGCTACGGAATTTATTGAAAACGAAAGTGAAGATGTAGAGAAGCAGGATTGTGAGAGAAAAGCATTTAGAAGACTGGCAGATAAGATTAAGAAGGACTACCCTCGGTTGCCGATCTGCATTCTTGGAGACAGTCTGTATGCTTGTGAACCTGTATTTCAGATCTGTAAGGAAAATGAGTGGGGATATCTAATCCGTTTTAAAGATGGAAGTATTCCATCCCTTGCTGAAGAATTTCATACTATTATAAAAATGGGAGAAAATGAAGAAAAAACAGTAACAGAAGAGAAAGAATATAAAAGAAAAGCTCGTGAAAATGTAAAGCACGAGATGAAATGGGTATCGGAGCTTTACTATGGAGGACATAATCTGACCGTGATGGAATTAAAGATAGAAAAGGATGGAGAGCCGGAAGGAAGCTTTCAATGGGTAACCGGACTTCAGATTAAAGGCAAGACAGCATGGGAATTTGCTAATACAGGAAGGAAACGCTGGAAGATTGAGAATGAAGGTTTTAACATCCAGAAAAACCATCGCTATAACATAGAGCATGCAAACAGCCTGAATTATAATGCGATGAAAAATCATTATCTCTTAACGCAGATATCCGACGTGTTGTTGCAGTTATATGAAAATGGAATCAAGGGTTTAAGAGAAATAAAAAGAACAATAAAAAATATATCTTCTGATTTGTTAGCCAGCTTTGGTCGGCAACTAACAAGAGAAGATATATCCTATACAGAGAAACGCACATCACTAAGCATTTCTTGATAGGAATAGTATACCAAAGGAAGTGATGTCTGAAAAGAGTAAATTTAAAAAAGAATAGAAATCCACAGGAATAAGGTGACGCAGAATAAGTTTAACTATATGATGTGGATAACTTACCTGAAAAATCATAGAATGGCGGATAGATATCTACAATTGCTGATTTGTGTGAAAACAGGAGAACTTAAAGAAGTTTACCTTTCAGAGCTGCTTGGTACTGTAAATGGTCTCGTGCTAGGATTTATCCGTATGCCATATTCTCTAGCACTTCGTAATATGATTCCTGGTAGTAAGTCGCTTAAGAAGGTAGATGAGAAGTTAGGTGGAATGCCTGTGAATTCTGCTGTTATGGCATTTTTGCTTTCTATGATATGGTTGGCAATCCATTATTATTCTCAAACGGTTGGAATGCGTGGAGATGTTTCTGAAATTGCAATTTGTGTCAGCTATCTTAATTATATTGTACTTTATATTGCTGTAATCAGGCTTGCAAGGAAAGGCGAAATTAAAAGTAAATTTAAGGGCTATGTTGTACCAGTCATGGCATGCATTGGCTCACTGGTTATTCTTACGGGTAGTATTACACATCCGCTGTTCATTTATTATTTGCTAATCTGTGCAACTATTATGGGAACCGGAATCGTATTTTATAATAAAAATAAGGACATTATTATATAATAAAAATTACGCAAGATATTAAGCCAATTAAA
>Ga0209724_1000746_pt1 | contig 30993 bp, 32 predicted proteins | sample grotaG_FD_184143 | JGI IMG/M metagenome (GOLD analysis project Ga0209724, IMG submission 184143) | Glacier valley bacterial and archeal communities from Borup Fiord, Nunavut, Canada, to study Microbial Dark Matter (Phase II) -... | ecosystem: Environmental > Aquatic > Freshwater > Ice > Glacier ...
CGCGGCCGGTGGTCACCCCACCGGCACCGGCGGTTCACGCTGGGCCACCGTGATCGCCGAGATTCAGGCCGATGCGGTTCCGGAACCGGCGACCTGGGCGATGATGATCGTCGGCTTCGGCATGGTCGGTGCGGCTGCGCGCCGCCGCCGTCCGGCGACGCTTACCGCCTGATTGCGGCATGATCGAAGCGGCGGCGCGGGACATCCTGCGCCGCCGTTTTGATGTCTGCGGCACGCGTGAGATACTCGGTGCAAAGGCGGAGGAACGCGAATGACAATGGCAGTCGTACTGGCCGCAATGGTCGCCGCAGGGCCACTGACCGGCGTGTGGGGCGGGCCGCAGGTGCGGCTGCTGCTGACCGCGACCGGGGGCACGATGGCGACCGGGTGCGCCGAACTGGCGCTCGCCGCACCGGTCATCCCGTCGGCGCATGGCCATTTCAAAATTACCGGCACGCAGCAGCTGTTCCGCCCCGGGCCACAGCGCGCCGATGTCCCCCCGTCGACGACCGCCGCGCAGATCGAGGGCAATATCGTCGGCACGGTGATGACGCTGACCGTTTCGGCACAGGGCGAGGCACCGCAGACATATCAGCTCGACGCGGGCCGCGAGGGCAAGCTGGTGCGCTGCCTTTAACGCCAGTCGGCGATCCGCCAGCCGCGTGACCGCGCCAGCCGCCGCAGCGCCGGCGACGGGCACACCGCAACCGCCTCGTCGGCCCGCTCGAACAGCGTCGCATCCGACACATGGTCCGAATAAAAACGCATCGGCGCATGCGGATGCTCCGCCAGCCACGCCGCGACCCGCACCGCCTTCGCGGCCCCGTAGCAGTTCGTGCCCGCCACGCGCGGCCGCAGCGTGTCGCCGTCCCACTCCGATTCGGTCGCCAGTACCGCATCGATCCCCAGCGCGTCGGCGATCGCCTCGACATAAAAGGCATAGGATGCGCTCGCCAGCACCAGCGTCCGCCCCTCCGCCCGGTCGGCGGCCAGCTGGACGACCGCACCGGGCCAAAGTCCGCGCGCGACGGTGACCGCCGCAAACGCCGCCGCGCGCCGCGCGACGGTCGCACGCGCACACCCCGGCCCCATCAGCAACGCCTGCGCGATCCGCTTCAGCTGCGTCCGGTCGAGCAGCCGCAGCGCATAGCCGAGCGTCGCGACGCCGAGCAGCGGCAGCAGCGTAAGCCGCCACGGTGCCTCGGCCCGCGCCCAGAAGATCAGCCACGGCAGCAGCGTCGCTCGCCGCGTGATGGTTTTGTCCATGTCGTAGAGCGCGATCGGCGTCATCGTGCGTCGATGGCGCGTGGCGCGCGGCCATGCAACTGTTACGGAGGTTAACCGTTAAGGGCTTGCCCGATATGAACCAATCTCGCACACCCTAAGGCACGATGGACACCGCCACGCTCGATCTCGATGACGCGGGTACCGGTGAGCGCATTTTGCGCCTTGCCGGGCCGCTGACGATTGCCGGGATCGGGCCGATCGCCGCGCAGATCGACGGGCTACGCCCCGATGGACGCCCGCTGGCGATCGACCTCGGCAAGGTCGAGCATTTCGACACCATCGGTGCATGGCTCGTGCACCGACTGTCGCGCGACTGGGAAGCGGCGGGTCAAAAGGTTCGCGTCGACGGGGCCTCGCCCGATGCACAGCGGCTGATCGACGAGGTTGCCGCAAATGACGCGCCGCCCGCCGACATGCCGCCCGCGCCAAACCGCGTCGCCCGTCAGCTCGAACTGATCGGCCGCGGGCTCGTCGGGTCGGTCCACACGCTCGGCGCGTTCCTCGGTTTCCTCGGCATGACGCTGGTGACGCTGTTCCAGAGCCTGTTCGAACGCCGCCCGCTGCGCTGGAACGCCGTGGTGCATCAGCTCGAAGTCGTCGGCGTCAACGCGCTCGGCATCGTCGGGCTATTATCGTTCCTTGTCGGCATCGTGGTTGCGCAACAGGGCGCGGTGCAGCTTCAACAGTTCGGCGCGGACGTGTTCGTCGTCAATCTCATCGGGCGATCGGTGTTCCGCGAACTCGGCATCCTGCTCACCGCGATCATGGTCGCGGGCCGGTCGGGATCGGCGTTTGCCGCGCAGATTGGGTCGATGAAGCTCAACCAGGAAATCGACGCGATGGCCTCGATCGGCATGTCGCCGATCGAGGTGCTCGTGCTTCCGCGGCTGATCGCGATGATGGTCATGCTGACGCTGCTGGGCTTTTACGGGTCGATGATGGCGGTGCTCGGCGGCGGGCTGTTCTGCTGGGTGTCGCTCGGCATCCCGCCGGTCAGCTTCGTCGAGCGGATCCGCGATGTCGTCCCGCTGTCCGACCTGGTGATCGGCACGCTCAAGGCCCCGGTGTTCGGTGTCATCATCGCGGTGACCGGCTGTTTCCAGGGCATGCAGGTCACCGGCAATGCCGAATCGGTCGGCCTGCGGACTACGGCGGCGGTGGTGCAGTCGATCTTCCTCGTCATCGTCCTCGATGCGTTTTTCGCGGTGTTCTTCACCGCGCTGGGCTTCATATGAGCGACGCCGACGTCGTCATCCGCGTCTCCGGGCTGCAGAACAGCTTTGGCGAGCAGGTCGTCCACAAGGACGTCAATATCGAGGTGCGCGCCGGCGAAATCCTTGGTGTCGTCGGCGGCTCGGGGACCGGCAAGTCGGTGCTGATGCGCTCCATCCTCGGGCTGCAGACGCCCGATGCGGGCGAGATCGAGGTGTTCGGCGAGCGCGTCGATGCGCTCGACGACGCGCAGGCGAAGGATCTGCGCCGGCGCTGGGGCGTGCTGTTTCAGGATGGCGCGCTGTTTTCGTCGCTGACCGTCACCGAGAATATCGAGGTGCCGATGCGCGAATTTTATGCGCTGTCGCCCGAACTGATGGACCAGATCGCCGGGTACAAGATCGCGATGGTCGGGCTGCCGCCGCTGGCTGGGCCGAAGCTGCCGTCGGAACTGTCGGGCGGGATGCGCAAGCGCGCAGGGCTGGCGCGTGCGCTGGCGCTCGATCCGGCATTGCTGTTTCTCGACGAACCGACCGCCGGGCTCGACCCGATCGGCGCGGCGGCGTTCGACACGCTGATCAAGACCCTGCGCGACACGATGGGGTTCACCGTGTTCCTGATCACGCACGACCTCGATACGCTGCATGCGATTTGTGACCGGATCGCGGTGATCGCCGACGGTGTCGTACTGACTGTCGGAACGATTCCGGAACTATTGGCGTTCGACCATCCGTGGGTGCAGGAATATTTCCGGGGGCCGCGCGGTCGCGCAGCACTTGGGGCCGAGATCAAGGACGACGACTAGTGGAAACGCGCAGTTCCTATGTGCTGGTTGGGGCCGTTACACTCGGCATCACGCTCGCGCTGTTTGCCATGGTGCTGTGGCTGGCGCGCTTTTCGGGCGCCGAGAAGCATCAGTTCGATATCTTCTTCAAACAATCGGTCAGCGGCCTCGCCGTCGGCAGCGCCGTCGCGTTCAAGGGCGTCCCCGTCGGGCAGATCAAGCAGATCGCCCTGCTGCCCAAAACCCCCGACGCAGTGCGCGTTCGCATCGAAGTCGGTGCCGATGTGCCGATCCTGCAGGGCACGACGGCGGGCATCGAGGGTGTCGGCTTCACCGGCGTCAGCCAGATCCAGCTGCTCGGCGCGATCACCGGGGCCGATCCGATCACCGAGGAAGGCCCGTTCGGCGTGCCCGTCATCCCGCAGCGCTCCGGCGCATTGGGGCAGCTGCTCGCGACCGCGCCTGAACTGCTCAACCATCTGTCGGATCTGACCAACAATCTCAACAAGCTGCTCAATGACGACAACCGCGCGTCGATCGGCGGCATCCTGCATAACACCGACCGGCTGACCAACGCGCTCGCCGACCGCGGCCCCGAAATCGCCGCGACGATCGCCGAGACGCGCCAGACGCTGCAGGCGGCGACCAAGGCGGCAGCGTCGCTGTCGGCGCTCGCCGCGCATACCGACGAGCTCGTTACCACCGACGGCAAGCCGCTGGTCGCCGACCTGCGTGCCACCGTCGCGCATGCCAACACCGCGCTTGCCAAGATCGAAGGCGTCGTGTCGAGCGCGCAGCCGGGAATCAACACGCTGACGACGCAGACGCTGCCTGAAACCGGCCAGCTGATCCGCGACCTGCGCGACGTGACCGGCCAGCTCGGCGCGCTTGCCGCCAAGCTCGATCAGGATCCGGCGGGCGCGCTGATCGGCGGGCGGCGGCTTCCCGAATATGCCGGTGACGGTCCGAAGAAAAAGAAGGGCAAGTAATGCGCGCATTCCCCCTGCTGCTGCTCGCGCTGGTCGCCGGCTGCGGCCCGCTGGTACAGATCGGCGGCAACGACAAGCCGCCCGCGTCGCTGATGACGCTGCGCGCGACCGCGACGCCAGCGGCGACGCAGGCGAGTTATGACCGGACCCGCGCGGTGCTCGTGCTGGTGCCCGCCGCCACCGGCGCGTTGCAGACGCTGCGCGTGCCGGTCATCACCAGCAACACCAGCCTTGCCTATCTGACCGGTGCGACCTGGGCCGAACAGCCCAACAAGCAATTGCAGCATGTGCTCGCCGATACGCTCGACGCGCACGGCATCGTCACGCTCGACCCGCGGCAGGCCCCGCTCGCGCCGGGCCGCACGCTGACCGGCACGCTGATGGAATGCAGCCTCGACGTGCGCGACCCCGGGCATGTCGTGGTGCGCGTGCGCTATGACGCGGTGCTGTCGATCAACAGCGGCGGGCCGCAGGCGGTGCGCCGCTTCGACGCGACCGAGCCGGTGCCGAGCCAGACGCCCGAGGTGGTGGCAGTCGCTTTGAACGCCGCCGCCAACCGGCTGGCGGGCGACGTCGCCGACTGGGTCAAGCCGTAGCCGCGACCGGGGTCAGCACGGTCGATCGCGCCGGGTCGGGCACGGCAAAGCGCATGGCGGCGTGATCGCTGCTCGGATGCCGGACCTTTGACGCGCGGCCCTCGGTGCGCATGCGGCGGTCGGCTTCGGCCCATGACGGCAGCACGGCGGCGTCCTGCTCCCAATGCGCCACCGCCGCCTCGTCGCAGCGTTCGAGCAACGTCGGCATTGCGACGCGGTGCGAACCGTTGGTCATGTAGCGCCGCATGCTCGCCTGATCGTCCCAGACGGTCAGCGTCCAGAACGCCCACCCGCGATCGGCCAGCAGCGCTCCGGTGCGGAAGCCGGCGGCGCGTTCGACCTGTCGCCGGGTGCGGATGAAGTCGAGAAACACCATCGGCAGGAACCGGACCGACCGTACCCGTAGCCGCGTGACGCTGACGAACGCCATCTTATGCGAGGCTCCGGCTGGCCATCTCGAACACGTCCTTCGACAGTTCGGGGCGGGCAACGATGCGCTCGAGCTCGGCGCGCATCAGGCTCCCACGCGCCGCATCGAACCGCCGCCAGCGGCCGAGCGGCGTCACCAGCCGCGCCGCGCCCTGCGGGTTGATCGCATCGACCGCGATCACCTCGTCGGCGAGCAGGCGGTAGCCCGCGCCGTCCGCCGCATGGAACCGCACCTGGTTGACGCCGAATGCGCCGATCAGCGCGCGCAGCCGGTTGGGGTTGCTGCGGCTTAAGTCCGGATGCGTCATCAGCGCCTGCACCGCCGCAAGCGTATCGGCGCGCGCCGACACCGCCTGCACGGTGAACCATTTGTCGATCACCGACGGGTCGCCTCGGTAGCGGTCGTGGAACACGCGCAGCGCCGTATCGCGCTCGGGCGCGGCCGAACTTGCGAGCAGCCCCAGCGCCGACATCCGGTCGGTCATGTTGTCGGCCCCCACGAACTGCTGGAACGCCGCCGCCACCGCCGCCGGATCGTCATCGGCCATGAGATAGCCCAGCGCGACATTCTTTAGCCGCCGGCGGCCCTTGGCCTCGGGCGTCAGTTCATAGCGGTTCGCGCCGTGATCGCGGTACGCCGCCCACCATTGGTCGCGTAATTGAGCGCCGATCGCCGTGCGCGCCGCCTCGCGCCGGGCATGGACCGCATCGACATCGACCACCGCCGCCTGATCGCCGATGAACGCTTCGGACGGCAGCAGCACGGCTTCGGCGATGAACGCCGGATCGAGTCCCGATGCCAGCGTCGCCCCGACAGCGGCGACGAGATCGTCCGCCGGGCCGTCGCTCGCCAGCACATCGAGCGCGAGGCGCTGCAGCGCCTCGTACCGCGCGAACGGATCGTCGTCATGCGCCGACAGGAACGCGAGGTCGCCGCGCGACGCCGCTGCCTCGACGATCACTGGCGCCGAAAAGCCGCGGTTGAGCGAGGCGACCGGGATTTCGTCGATGCCGTCGAACGTCACGCTCGCCGCCTCGGTCAGCTCGATGACGCGCTCGTCGCCCAGCCGCGCGCCGCTGCCGCGCCCGAACAGCGCGACGCGGAACGGCAGCGTCATCGCCAGCTTGTCCGCCTGCCCCGGCGTCGGCGGCACCGTCTGCATCAGCGTCAGCGTCGCGGTCGCCGCAGCTGCGTCATGCGTCAGCGTCGCCGCCACGCGCGGCGTGCCCGCCTGCGCATACCAGCGGCGGAAGCCCGACAGGTCGTGCCCGCTGGCATCGCCCATCGCCGCCAGCCAGTCGTCGGTGGTCACCGCCTGCCCGTCATGGCGGTCGAAATACAGGTCGGTGCCGCGCCGGAACCCGTCCGCACCGAGCAGCGTGTGGAGCATGCGGATCACCTCCGCGCCCTTGTTATAGACCGTCGCGGTATAGAAATTGCCGATCTCTATATAATGATCGGGGCGGATCGGGTGCGCGAGCGGCCCCGCGTCCTCGGGGAATTGCGCGGCGCGCAGCATCCGCACATCGTCGATCCGCCGCACCGCCGCCGATCCCTGGTCGGCCGAAAACTGCTGATCACGGAACACCGTCAGGCCTTCCTTCAACGACAGCTGGAACCAGTCGCGGCAGGTGACGCGGTTGCCGGTCCAGTTGTGGAAATACTCATGCGCGACGACCGCTGCCACCGCATCGAAATCGGCGTCGGTCGCGGTTTCGGCATCGGCGAGGATGTACTTTGAATTGAAGATGTTGAGGCCCTTGTTCTCCATCGCGCCGGCGTTGAAATCGGCGACCGCGACGATGTTGAACTCGCTCAGGTCGTATTCGCGCCCGTAATTGACCTCGTCCCAGGCGAACGACGCCTTCAGCGCCGCCATGGCATGCGCGGCGCGCGGCACGTCGGCGGCCGCCGTCCAGATCGCCAGCGCGACATCGCGGCCCGACGCCGTCGTAAACCGGTCGCGCAAGGCCGCGAGGTCGCCCGCGACGACGGCGAACAGATAGGCGGGCTTCGGCCACGGATCGGTCCATTCGGCAAAGTGCCGCCCGCCGTCGAGCGCGCCCGCCGCCCCCCGGTCGCCGTTCGACAGCAACACCGGATAGCGTGAGGCATCGGCCTCCAGCCGGACGGTATAGCGCGACAGCACATCGGGCCGGTCGGGAAAAAAGGTGATCCGCCGGAACCCCTCCGCCTCGCACTGCGTGCACAGGAGCCCGCCGCTCGCATACAGCCCCATCAGCCGCGTGTTCGCCGAGGGCGCGATCTCGACAACGGTATCGATCACCGCCGCGTCGCCCGCGATGTTGAGCGTCAGCGTCTCGCCCACCGGCTGCACATCGACGCGCGCCCCGTCGACCATTACCGACACCAGCGCCAGATCCTGCCCGTCGAGCACCAGCGGGCGGTCGTGCGCGCCGTTCCGCGCCACCGTCAGCCGCGCATGGACGCGCGTACGCGCCGCATCGAGCTCGAAACGCAGCGCCACCTGCGGCACCAGCCAGTCGGGAACCCGGTAATCGGCCAGCCGCACGCTCTGCGGAAGGGTCTGCGCGTCGAGCATGAAATGTCCTTTGGCGGCAAGCGGGGTCAGGCACCGGACATAGGACGCGGGGGCGGGTTGCTCAAGCGGTGCGGGGGCCGCGCGCGCCCGCCATGCCGATTGAGGTTTGCTCCGCTTCCGCTATCGTCGGTTTCTCTTTGGGGGGAGCCGCGGTCATGGCATTCGCAATGTCGGCATTCGGACTGAGCGGGCGGGTCGCGGTGGTGACCGGCGGCAATCGCGGCATCGGCCGGTCGATCGCGCTCGGGTTGGCGGCAGCCGGGGCGTCGGTCGCAATCCTGGCGCGGAACGAAGCGAACAACGCCGCCGTGCTGGCGGAACTGCAGGCGATGGGGTGTCCGGCGCTGGCGCTGCCGCTCGACGTCACCCGGCGCGACACGCTCGCCGATGCGATGGCCAAGGTCGAGGCGGCGCTGGGCGGGATCGATATTCTGGTCAACAATGCCGGTGTGGCGCATGTCACCGGCGGCATCTTGAACGAGACCGAGGCGCAGTGGGACGACACCATCGCGACGCATCTGAATGCAACCTTCCTGCTGTCGAAGCTCGCCGCGCAGTCGATGCTCAAGCGCCAGCGCGGCAAGATCATCAACCTCGCCAGCATGACGTCGTATTTCGGCTCGGCGTTCACCCCCTCCTATGGGGCCGCCAAGGGCGCGATCCTGCAGTTGACCAAGTCGATGGCGATCGAATTCGCGCCGCACAATATTCAGGTCAACGCCATCGCACCGGGCTGGATCGCCACCGAGATGACTGCCGTCGCCCGCGACAACCCCGACTGGGCCGGGTTCAACACGATGCTGATGGCCCGCACCCCGGCCGCACGCTGGGGCGAAGCCGACGAATGCGCCGGCGCAGTGGTGTTCCTTGCGAGCGGCGCCGCCGATTTCATCACCGGAGTGACATTGCCGGTCGATGGGGGGTATTCGGTGTTTTAGGGGGATAACTCGTTTAGCTGCGGATCTTGTTGAGGATAGCCAATTGGTGAAGCCAACGGTATCAGTCGCCGGTCGGCCCCAACCCGCAGCTTGGGGCAAAGATCAGCTGTCGGCGCATTTGCAAGACGCCCATCAAAATCGGCTCGCTACGTTTGCCAATAAACCTGAAGATTTTGTGCGTCTGCAGGCAATTGACGGCTGCTTTGCTACAATCACAAGAAGTTGGTTTAACCCAAGACCAGTGATCTCGGCGCTCTTGTTAATCCGTGCTCATGGTGCCTTTCGATCAGCTTGCGAGGTCACTATTGCCGGTCAAACAGTCGAAACATTTATAATGATAAGGGCACTGCTAGAATCTGTAGGATACGCTGCGCATATCAGCCTTCACCCGAGATTGAGCGAGGTTTGGCTACGCCGTCACGATAATTCTGCGGCCAAAAGGGCAGCAAAAGCAGAATTCACAATCACAAAAATCCGGCAATCTATTTCGACGCGGGACCGACACGCGGCCGAACGGTTTCAAAGATTATATGACGACTCGATCGACTTCGGCGGCCATCCAAATGAACGCGCGATCACAAGTAATCTCGTTAAGAATGAACGGAACGGTGCCGAACAATTGGAGCAAGTCTTGCTTCACGGTGATGGTCCAGCCTTAGATCACGCATTCATATCGGTAGCTCGCGCCGGCCTATTGGCACTCGACATTCTTCAGATACCATTTTCTGCACGCTTTGAGCTTCTTGGTGTTCGCGAACGAATGTTAGGATTGCGAACAGGACTTTGAGAAATTGGACATGGCATTAAAATCGCATGGCGCTGAAAAGTCTAACAACCTTCGCTCAACCTACAGGCTTCTGGTATCCGTTCGTTGAATGTCGGTCGAAGTTGGAGTTGACAAACTACTCTATATGGTTATATTAACATGGTGATGAAGCCGCTTTGCTCTTCCCTCCTGCCTCCCCTCTACCACCGCGCGCGTGTCACTAGGAGCGACTCCCGCCTCCACGTGTCATCAACTTCATCAACTTACGAGTCGGCAAAACGCATCCGGCGTGGCGCGCCACTCGTCCCCTCTCCCATTTGGGCCGAGGGAGGGACCCGCGCCTGCTTCGGGTGTGGGAGGGTGAGGGTGGCTTCGCGGCCGAGAGAGAACCCTCACCCTCCCATCGCGACGGGCGATGGGCCCCGCCCTCTCCCCAAATGGGAGAGGGGTAGGAAGGGGCGCCGGGACGACGACAAAAACGCACTCGCACAAGCCTGAACTTCGTGAACTTCGGCCAGCGCGCTTGACACGTGCTGACACACGATGAAACAAAAATTCGTGGGACGTTCCAGCCCTGCATCACCGGTTCTGGCAGTCTCTTCGGGAGCAGCCGGACGCAGCAAGGCTCAGGAAACCGCCAAAAATGCAGCTGCTGATCTTCGGCCTCGGCTATACCGCGACACGGATTGCGGACGCGGTACGGGCGCGGGGCGGCAAGGTTGTCGCCACCCGGCGGCAGGCGGCGCCGGGCGCGCTGGCGTTCGACGATCCGGCGGTGACGGGCGCGATCGCGCGGGCGACGCACCTGCTGTCGTCGGTGCCGCCGGGCGACGACGGGACCGATCCGGTGCTGCTGCGCTATGGCGCGACGATCGCCGCCGCCCCGCTGCTATGGAGCGGCTATCTGTCGTCGACCGGTGTGTATGGCGATACGCAGGGCGCATGGGTCGACGAGAGCGCAGCCGTCGGCGGCGGGCGGCGCAGCGCGCGGGTGGCGGCCGACCTCGCCTGGGGGGCGCTGCGGCCCGACCTGCGCGTGTTCCGCCTGCCGGGCATCTATGGCCCCGGCCGGTCGGCGATCGACCGGGTGCGCGGCGGCCACGCCAGCCGGATCGACGCGCCGGGGCATGTGTTCAGCCGCATTCATGTCGACGATATCGTCACTGCCGTGCTCGCCTCGACCAGCCACGGCCGGCCCGGCGTCTATAATGTCGCCGATGCCGAACCGGCGACCGGCAGCGCCGTGATCGAATACGCCTGCGACCTGCTCGGCGCGGCCTACCCGCCGCTGCAGCCGCTGGCGACCGCCACGCTGTCACCCATGGCGCGCGGCTTCTATGCCGAAAGCCGCCGGGTTGCGGCGCTGAAGCTGGTGCGCGAACTCGGCGTGCGGCTCGCCTATCCCGACTATCGCACCGGACTCGCGGCATGCCTATAAGGGCTGCATGACCGAGACCGATCTCGACAGCGCGCCCACCGGCGTGCTCGAAGACAACCGCCTGATGGGGCGGTTCGTCGCTGATGTCGTGCGCGCGCTCGACGCGGGCGATGCCGATGCGGTGTGCGCGCTGGTCGATCCGCTGCACCCCGCCGACGTCGCCGACCTGTTCGAACTGATCCCCGCCGACCACCGCCAGCCGCTGGCGACTGCGCTCGGCGATACGCTCGACGCCGATGTCATCGCCGAGATGAACGACTGGGTCCGCGAGGAACTGCTCGACGTGCTCAGCGCCGGGCAGGTCGCCGAAGTCGTGACGCAGCTCGACACCGACGACGCGGTGTCGATCATCGAGGAGCTCGACGACGACGACCGGCGCGAGGTGCTGCGCGCGCTCGACCCCGACGACCGCGCCGCGATCGAGGAGGCGCTGAGCTATCCCGAGGAATCCGCCGGGCGGTTGATGCAGCGCGACTTGGTCGCGGTGCCAGAGCATTGGTCGATCGGGCAGGTCATCGACTTTCTGGGCGTCGAGGCCGAGCTGCCGACCGACTTTTGGGAAGTCTTCGTCGTGGATCCCGCGCACCGCCCGGTCGGCACGATGCGACTGTCATGGGTGCTGACCAAGCCCCGCGATGCGCGCGTCGGCGAGATCATGCAGCGCGAGCAGACGCTGATCCCCGCCGACCTCGACCAGGAGGAGGTCGCGTTCCGGTTCCAGCAATATGCGCTGATCTCCGCCGCGGTGATCGACACCGGCGGTCGGCTGGTCGGCGTCATCACCGTCGACGACATCGTCCACATCATCCAGCAGGAGGCCTCCGAAGACATCCTGAAACTGTCGGGCGCTGGCGACGGCGACATCAACGAGCCGATCCTGCAGACGATCAAGGTGCGGATGTGGTGGCTGTCGATCAACCTCATCACCGCGATCCTCGCTTCCGCCGTGGTCGCGGCGTTCGAGGGGACGATCAGCCGCCTCGTGACGCTTGCAGTGCTGATGCCGATCGTCGCGGGCATGGGCGGCAACGCCGCGACGCAGACGATGGCGGTGACCGTGCGCGCGCTGGCCACCAACCAGCTGACCAGTTCGAACACGCGCCGCATGATCGGCCGCGAATTGTGGATCGCCTGCGCCAACGGCATCGGGCTCGGCGCGATCATGGGGATCGGCTGCCAGCTCGTCTATCACGACACGGCGCTCAGCCTCGTGCTGTTCGCCGCCATGCTGTTCAATAGCGTCAATGCCGGACTGTCCGGCGTCGTCATCCCGGTGGTGCTCGACCGCTTCGACATCGACCCGGCGGTGACCTCGACGGTGTTCGTGACGACGATGACCGACGTGTTCGGATTTTTCGTCTTCCTCGGGCTGGCGAGCCTGTTCCACTTGTCGGCGTGACGCTGCACCTGACCAAGGTTGCGGTCGCGTGCAGCGATATCGCCGAGTTTGCGGTGCAGCAGGACGTGCAGACGCCGGGCGGCGCGACCTGTTTTACGCGCTTCATGCCCAAGCGCGCCGCCGAGCTGCCGGGCGGGTCGCTGTTCTGGATTATCCGGCACCGGCTGGTGGCGCGCCAGACGATCCTCGGGCTCGAGATGGTCGAGACGGCGTGGGGCATCAAATGCGCGATTGTGCTGGCGCCCGGCCCGGTTCCGGTGGTGGCGACACCGCGTCGCGCGCATCAGGGCTGGCGCTATCTCGCCCCCGACGATGCGCCCGCCGATCTGGGTGCCGGCGCGTGCGATGCCGATGTGGTGCCGCCCGCGATGCTCCGCGAACTGCAGTCACTGTGGCTGGTCTGAGCTGCCGCTCAGGCGGTGCAGCGCGCCTTGCCCGACCCTGCCTTCCTGATGCTGCACTTTGCGCCGCCGGCGACATGCACATCGCCTGATCCGGCAATCGACACCGTCGCAGTCTGGCTGGCGAAGGCCTCGAGCGACCCCGAGCCGCCGACGCTGGCATCGAGCGTGGCGCATTTGAGGTTGCCCAGCTGCATCGATCCCGAGCCGCCGATGCTGGCGTGCCCGTTCCCGCACAGGCCCGCCGCCGCAATGCTGCCTGACCCGCCAACGCTAAAATCGGACTTGGCGGCATCGAGCGCGGCGATCTTGATCGATCCCGAACCCCCGACATCGGCACCGAACGCCGCGACCTTCACCCGGTCGACACTGATCGAACCCGACCCACCCAGGGTTACCGAGCGGACCATCGGCACCGTCACGGCGATATGGACGCGTCCTGTCGAGCTCCCCCAGCCCCAGTCCCAGCCGCGCTTGGTGCCGATCCGCAATATCCCGCCCTCGACGCGGATGTCGAGACGGTCGAGCGCCTTCTGGTCGCCGCTGGCATGGACGCTGACGGCCTTGCCGGTGACGACGCTGACGTCGGGCGATCCGCCGAGTTCGATGCGGTCGAAGCTGCCGACCGGCACGGTCATTTCGGCGGCGCCCGCGGTCGAGGCCGCAGCGATCAGGGCAATTGCGGTGGCGATACGGATCATCGACAGCTCCTTCGTGCGTATTGTTTACATAGTACACGGCGATATCGACGTGTCGAGCGCTGGATAGAAAAAAGGCGGGCCTTGCGACCCGCCTCTTCGTCTTTCTTACATTTCGGCGATCAAGCGGCCTTCAGCACGCTTTCGATCTTTGCCTGCGCTGCAGGCTCGTCGATGTTCTCCATCGCCGCCAGCTCGCGCGCAAGACGTCCGATCGCGGCCTCATAAATCTGCCGCTCGGAATAGCTCTGCTCAGGCTGGTCTTCGGCACGGTGCAAGTCGCGCACAACCTCGGCGATCGACACGAGATCGCCCGAGTTGATCTTGGCCTCATACTCCTGAGCGCGCCGGCTCCACATCGTGCGCTTGATCTTCGGACGCCCCTTGAGCGTCGTCAGCGCCTCGAGCAACGTCGCCTGGCTCGACAGTTTGCGCATGCCGACGCCTTCGGCCTTGTTGGTCGGTACGCGCAGCGTCATCCGCTCCTTCTCGAAGCGAAGCACATATAATTCGAGCGCAGTACCAGCGATTTCGGAACTCTGGACCTCGACGACGCGGCCGACGCCGTGCTTTGGATAGACGACATAATCGCCCGCGACGAAGTTCAGCGCCTTGGCTACTGCTACCATCTCGTTCCGATCCTTTCACCGCAGCGGCATGACCGTGCCAGACAGTTTTACGACCGCGCCGTCGCGCGTCCGTTGACTTCAGCCTGACGTCGTCTGCCGAGCGACCGTTTTTGGCCTGTCCGCCTCCGGCAGAGGAAGCAGCGACCGGTTGATGTGCTTTTAGACAGCACGCGTCGCAGACATAGCAGATTTATGACGCGAATGCCACCATCGCGTCGTCTTTGGGTAGGGTGCGGCTATGCGTCAGGCGTTACCGGGCTTGTCGCTGAAATATTTGTCGAACTTACCTGCCTCGCCCTTGTGCTCGTCAGCGTCGGGCGGTGTCGGCCCCTTGACGGTGATGTTCGGCCATGTGGCGGCGAAGGTCGCGTTCAGCTCAAGCCACTTGTCGAGACCCGACTCGGTATCAGGGAGAATTGCCTCGGCAGGGCACTCGGGTTCGCACACGCCGCAATCGATGCATTCGTTCGGATTGATGACAACCATGTTGTCACCTTCATAGAAACAGTCGACGGGGCACACCTCGACACAGTCCATATACTTGCACTTGATGCAGGCCTCGGTGACCACGTACGTCATCGTCTCATCCCCTGGACGCTAGTTTAGCTCGGGCGTTGCTAGACGGCGGCGGGGCAACCCGTCAAGCGGCGCGCTGACGCGTCAGATCGGTGTACATCTGGCAGGCCTCGACAAAAGGCCCGCGTCGCTCGGCCAGCCCTTCGACCCGCACGACCACGACCTCGTCGTGTTTAGGGAAACTGACGACCGACCCGGCGCGCACCAGCACCGATGGACGGTCGATCACGCGCCCGTCAAGCCGCAGGTGGCGGCTTTCACATAGCGCCTGCGCATCGCTGCGCGATTTCGTCAACCTTGCGAACCACAACCATTTGTCGAGCCGCAAACCCTGACCGTATACCAAATTCTACCTCGCTTTCATCGCCATGAGCACTGCGAACGGTGATGTGACCGGACCTGGAGAAATCGCTTCGGGACGTGGCCGCGCAACACCGCCGCCGCCCCAGGCAAACGCCGAAGCACCGTCGACGAGCTTCGGTCGATACCCGAGCGCGCGCATCAATCGCGCGAAGCCGTCGCGTGTCATCCCGACGCTGGCAATCCAGTTGGTATCGGGGATGAACGGCGTGCGGCCATCGCGCGCATCGTGAACGGCGCGCGCCAGCCGATCGACCATGTCGATGCGAACGGCCTCGCCGCCGATATTCCAGAACCCCGCAACGTCATAAAAGGCAGCAGGCACATGGCCCGCGACTTCGATCGTCACGCGTCCGGGAGGCGGGGGCGCAGGCAGTGCGTCGAACCCCTGCGCCACGGCCCAAAGCGCCAACCGCCATCGGGTCGGCTCGGGCCGCAGCGCATCGGCGACGAAGATATGGATGACGCCAAGACGCACGCCCGCGCTGGTCAACGCCTTGCGGTCAAGCTTCGTCAGCGCCTCGACCTGTGCACCGACGTCGGCGCGGCGCAGACAGCCCATCGTTTCAACGAGCTGGACGATGAGACCACGCGCTGCAGGCGACAGTTGCGGGACCAGCGCCGCAACGCGCGCCAGCGGGGCAAGATGACGATCGCGCGCGGCGATGAACCATGCCTCGAGCCGTGCCGCGACCTGCGCGCGGTCGGACGCCGGCAGCGCAGTCATGCAGCGGTCGAGCTCGATCCGCGGATTAAGGGCGTCGCGACCGGCCCGCAGCTTGGCAATTCGGGCGTTGCCCCACAATAGGCGCGGCGGCAAACCGCCGTCGAACTGCAGGCTGAAATCAGCGTCCGATGCGACCGTGAGTGCAACCGCCCGACGCGCTAGTTCGCGCGGCAAGTGGCGCTCGGCGGCGGCGAGCAGCATACGCTTTTCGCCCGCCCGCGCGCTCGGGTCGGCGGTGAAGCGGAAGCCATCGAGCGTGCCGATAATCTCGCCCTCGACCGCGACAGCACCGTCGGCATCGACCTCGACGCGTTGCTGTCCGCGGACTTTCAAATCGCGCAGCAATACCGCCGTCCGGCGATCGACGAACTTCTGCGTCAGCGCGAGATGCAGCGCATCCGAAAGCCGGTCTTCGAGCGCCCGCGTGCGGTCCGCCCACAACTGGCTGTCCTCGAGCCAGCCCGGCCGATGGGCGATATAAGTCCATGTTCGCGCCGCTGCGATCCGGTCGGCAACCGTTGCGATGTCACCCGCGACATTGTCGAGTGCCGCGACCTCACTCGCGATCCATGCCGCGGGGAGACGGCCGTCGGCCTCGCTCAGGTGGCGGAAAATGCGCCCAACCAATCGAGCATGTTGTTCGGGCCCGGTCTTGCGATAGTCGGGAAGGCCGCACGCCGCCCAAAGCCGTACCATCCGCCCGTGCCCGTGCGCGCGCTCCATGACCCACGGCTCGGCCGCAAGTCGTTTGAGCACGGCGACATCGATCGCATCGTCGCCGCGCATCAGCTCGGGACGCCCCGGCCGCTCGTCGAGCGACGCGATCAATCGCGGCAGCGTCGCCAGATCCTGCCGGGCGTTGCGCCACGTCAACTGCGTCAGCGGCGGGAAGTTGTGACCTTCGATTGCCTCGATTTCCTCCGGCTCGAACGTCTGCGCCGCTTCCTGACCGAGTTGAACGACGCCGAAACTGCCGTCCCGTTGATATCGCCCGGCCCGGCCCGCGATCTGCGCCATTTCGGCTGTGGTCAGCCGGCGATGCCGGTGCCCGTCGAACTTCGACAGCGACGCGAACGCGACGTGCGCGATGTCCATATTGAGACCCATGCCGATCGCATCGGTTGCGACAAGATAATCGACTTCGCCGGACTGATACATGGCGACCTGTGCATTGCGCGTCCGCGGGGACAGCCCACCCATCACGACCGCGGCGCCCCCCTTGTGACGACGCAGCATCTCGGCGAGCGCATAGACTTCGGCCGCAGTGAATGCGACGATCGCCGAGCGTTTGGGTAGCCGCGACAACTTGGTTGGCCCGGCATAGCGCAGCGTCGAAAAGCGCGGCCGCGTGATAATCTCGGCGTCGGGCAGCAATCGTCGGATCAGCGGGCGCAACGTCTCTGAACCCAGGATCATCGTTTCGGCATAGCCGCGGCGGTGGAGCAGGCGGTCGGTGAAGACGTGACCGCGAGCCGCATCCGCGCCGACTTGCGCCTCGTCGAGCGCCACGAATGCAACCTGGCGGTCGCTCGGCATCGATTCTGCCGTACAAAGGAAATATCGCGCCCCATCGGGGATGATCTTTTCCTCGCCGGTGATCAAAGCAACCTGGCCCGCACCTTTGATCGCGACAACACGGTCATAGACTTCGCGTGCCAGCAGTCGCAGCGGAAACCCGATCATCCCGCTGACATGGCCACACATCCGCTCAACGGCCAGATGGGTCTTGCCGGTATTCGTCGGACCTAAAACGGCGGTAAGTCGCACGGTCTCATGGCTGCGAAGCACTCCGCTCATAGCCCCGGGCAGAGGCTGATGCGGCCCCGCGAAGTCAGGGGCAAACGAGTGATCGCGTCTCGGCTCATCGCGTCCTTTGGCAGGTGCATGAACTATATATGGTATGCCACCGACGTTTGCCCGATTCAAGTGACCGTTCAAAGACGGCAGCTCGCCGCATCGTTTATCTTGGTTAACCGCTTGTCCGTTGACATCGGCGTGCGTGCCGACAATGATTCTCGTTACGACGGGGTGATCGGGAGCGGGGATTGTTCCAGACCGGAATCAAGGACTTCAACGTGGTTGCAGCGGTGCCGACATCGCGACCATCATCGCTGGCTCGCAGATTACCCCTCAGCGACTTCGAACTCGGCAGCTTGTCGGACCTTCGGATCCACACTGATCTAGCGGCCTCGATCGGATCGCGCGAATGGTGTCTGGGTACAGCTGCATTGATATTGCTGTGCGGCGGCGCGCTATGGGCGGGGGCGCGCGTTCCACCGCTACCGGTTACCGTGCATGCGCGGTTGACCTCGACACAATTTGACGAAGCCCGCGCCGACGCGATCGCGCCATTGGCCGCTGGCGCAATGACCGGCCGGATGGCCCAGCCAAGTCTGTTGGTTGAACCGCTCGCCGAAATACCCGAGCGCCCCCGGATCGAGCTGACGGCGAGGATCGGTGGCAGCGATAGCCTCGAGGCGGCGCTGCGGCGAGCGGGCGTCGGCCGCGACGATGCAACCGCCGCGGCGCAGCTGATCGGCGGCGCGACCAATATTCGCGCCCTCAAGCCGGGCACCGCAGTCAATATCGTGCTTGGTCGGCGGGAGACGCGCAAAGTGCCCCGGCCGCTCGACAGCCTTGGGGTTCGCACCGCGCTCGATTTACGGCTCGAACTGGCACGTGCCGACGGATCCGGCTTATCGCTGAAGCGCGTACCGATCGAGGTAGACGATACGCCGCTGCGCATAACAGGGGTGGTCGGCAACAGCTTCGCCGACGCCGCAAGTGCAGCTGGAGCGCCCGAAGCGATCGTCGACGAAGCTGTGCAGACGTTGGGATATGCCGTCGACTTTCAGCATCAAGTGTCGCGGCGGGACCGGTACGATATTGTGGTCGAGCATCACCGCGCCGCCGATGGCCTGACCGAGACGGGCGGACTGCTGTACACGGCGTTGGCGCCTGCGAACGGGCAACGCGTCGATATGTTGCGCTGGAATTATGGCGGGCATAGCCAGTTTTTTCGAGGCAATGGAGAGAGCGCCAAAAAAGGCTTGATGCGGACGCCCGTGAACGGTGCCCATCTCACATCAAGCTTTGGAATGCGCTTTCATCCAATCCTCAATTTCTCGCGCCTGCATCAGGGTGTCGATTTTGGTGCGGCCTGGGGTTCGCCGGTGCTCGCAGCGGCAGGTGGCAGGGTGACGTTTGCAGGCACGCATGGCGGCCACGGTAATTACATTCAGGTGCTTCATCACCCCGGCCTAATGACGGCCTATGCGCATCTTAGTCGGTTTGCGGTGAAGCCGGGTGCCACCGTCGCGCAGGGTCAGGTGATCGGCTATGTCGGCTCGACCGGTCTGTCGACAGGACCGCACCTGCACTATGAAGTTTGGCTTAACGGTGCCCCGGTTAACCCGGTGGCCGTCAAGTTCCTCGGCGGCACGCAACTTGCGGGCGGCGATTTGACCCGCTTCAAGGCATCGTTGGCGCACATGCAGGGACTGCATCCAGCCGGCGCCGCGACTGCAGAAGCCGACAGTCAGCCGTTGTCGCGTCGCCAGCGCCGGACATAAATCCCGTAAATTACGACGAGTGTCGCAGCGAACGCAAACCACTGCAGTGCATAGGAAAGATGGCTGTCAGGAAGGTCTTCGGGAATCGGGGTGCGTGATGGCACCAGCGGTGACACAGCAGTTTTGGGAATCAGCATGAATTGCGGTCGCCCGGCTGCATCACCGTAAGGCTGCTCGATGATGGTACCCGCGAAACTGGTGTCGAGATCAAGCGTCTTGATCGCATCGGGCCGTAACGTCCAACCAGCGACAACGACAAGGTCAGGGCCGTGGTCGTAGTGGCGAGCGGGATCGCGACACGCAACCAGCACGAGATAACCGCCCTCGCCATCGGCGCTCGTTCCGCCCTTGAGGTCATAAGGACTGACCCGCCCAGGGCGGCAATCTACATTCGCGTGCCGAAATTGGATGCTTTTGGTGCCTGCCATCGCGTCGAAGAATTCGCGCGGCGCCACAGGCGGCAAATGTTCCGCCTGGGTAAGCTGTGCGATAAGTGCGTGCTTCCATTCGCGGCGATCGAGCTGCCACATGCCAAGCGCGATCAGCACCGGGACCATCACCAGCGTCAGCAGCGTCGCGCCGATCGGAAGTTTCATTCGGGTCGCCCCTGCCCGGCGTCGTGCCGAAACTCATAGGTCAGCAGCAGCCCCTTTGCGACGCGCAGCAGCGCAATCGTAAGCCCTAGAGTCAGCGGGACCCAAAGTAATACATGCACCCACCATGGCGGCGACCGGGTGAGCTCGAGCCAGATCGCCAGGATGATCACCACTGCGCCCACCAGAAAGATCAGGAATGGCGCAGCGGCGTCACCCACGTCGAAACGCTGATAGTCCAGACCGCAACGAGCGCAATTCGAGGCAAAGCTCGCGACCATGCGGAACATGCCGCGAGCGCCGCAGCGCGGGCACAGACCGAGTATTGAGGTCTTCAGCGCCGGCTGGGGCTGCCAGCCGTTAGCGGTCACCCGCCCGCTGCCGCGACCGCTGCGCCGAAGTGGCTGCCCCAGAGATAGATCGAGATGAACAGGAACAGCCAGACCACGTCGACGAAATGCCAATACCAGGCCGCTGCTTCGAACCCGAAATGATGCGTCGGCGTAAAGTCGCCCCGATAGGTCCGGAACAGGCAGACGGCCAGGAAGATCGTCCCGACGAAAACGTGAAAACCGTGAAAGCCGGTCGCCATGTAAAAGGTCGCGCCGTAGATATTGCCGGCAAAGCCGAACTCGGCGTGCGTGTATTCGAATGCCTGCACGCTCGAAAAGATCGCACCCAATATGATCGTTGCCCAAAGCCCCTTTTTCAGGCCAGCACGATCACCGTGGATCAGCGCGTGATGCGCCCAAGTGACGGTCGTGCCGGACAGCAGCAGAATCAGCGTGTTCAGCAGTGGGAATGCAAAGGGGTCGAGAACCTCGATACCCTTGGGCGGCCACGTTCCAGCGACTGCCGCGGCCGTGCTCGGATATAGCGATGAGCTGAAATAGGCCCAGAACCAAGCAACAAAGAACATCACCTCCGAGGCGATGAACAGGATCATGCCATAGCGATGATGCAGCTGGACGACCGGCGTATGATCACCGGTATTTGCCTCGTGCACGACATCTGTCCACCAACTGTAGAAGGTGAACAACACCGCGGTCAGGCCGAGGAAAAACACCCATGGCCCAAACGCTGCCTTGTGCATCCAGCCGACCGCGCCGAGTGCCATGGTTAAGGCCGCGAAGGCACCTATGATCGGCCATGGGCTCGTCGGAACGAGGTGATAGTCATGCGTGTGCGTCTTTGCACCGGCCATTGGCTTATTCCTTGCGTGTCGCTGCGGCTCTTACTTCGGCAGCGGTCGCCGCGTCCACCGGGAAGAACGTATAGGACAAGGTAATTTCGTCGATCTTTTTTGTATCCGGATCATTCAGGATCGCCGGATCGACAAAATATGTCACGGGCATATCGACCGTCTCACCCGCTTTGAGCGTCTGATTATCAAAACAAAAACAGGCGATTTTCTTAAAATATTTACCTGCTGTATCCGGAGATACATTGAACAGCGCGCGACCGGTGGTGCTTACCGGGGCGAGGTTGGTGGCCCGGTAAAAGGCCATTGCGCGTTCCCCGATCCTGATCTTTGTTTCGGACGACGACGGCGCGAAACGCCATGCCATTCCCGGCGCGACATTGCCATCAAACCGAACCTTGATTGTGCGGCCACCAAGCGCCCGCAGCGACGCGGCCGACGGCAAAGCCGCGGCTTCGGCACGCTGCGTCGTGCCGGCAAAACCCGTCATCGAGCAAAACAGCCGATATAACGGAACGCTGGCGTAGGCGAGGCCAATCATGGCGGCGGCCAACGCCGCCATAAAAAAAGCCGTTCGCCGATTCGAAGATTGCACCGGAAGCGTTGTCACAACTTGACCATGCGAACGATTGTAATTCCGAAAAACAACAGAACCAGCGCTCCGAGGACTAAACCAAGCGCGAGGTTGCGCGAACGGCGCTTTGCCATGAACGCTGCGGTTTGCGCCGGGGTCCAATCGCGGGGATCAATCATGCCAACGCCACATGGTCGACAACGAGCGCCGCAAACAGCATGAAAAGGTAGACGAGCGAGAATTTGAACAGTCGCTTTTCCGGTACCATGTCTGCAGTGACCGTCGCGGTGTTGCGATACACCGCGACAGCATGCGTGATGAAAAGGCCGCCCAGAACCGCGGTGGTCGTCCCATAGAGCCAGCCTGCAAGCCCAAGCGCCCACGGCACCAGGCTCACCACAACAAGCGCGAGCGAGTACAACAGGATTTGCTTGCGCGTGGCAGCGGCACCATTGGTAACGGGGAGCATCGGCACGCCAGCCTTTGAATAATCAGCCTCCATAAACAAGGCGAGGCTCCAGAAATGCGGCGGTGTCCATAAGAAGATGATCGCGAACATCAACCATGGCAGCGCAGTCACATCGCCAGTCACCGCCGCCCAGCCGATAAGCGGCGGGAAGGCTCCAGCTGCACCACCGATGACGATATTCTGCGGCGTCCGGCGCTTTAGCCAGACTGTATAAATCCCAACATAAAACAAGATCGATACCGCGAGGATCGATGCCGCCAGCCATCCAACCGCGAGGCCCATCACTGCAACCGACCCGACCGCAAGCGCGACGCCAAACGCCAATGCTTCTCCGGAAGTGATGCGACCGGCCGGCAACGGGCGATCGGCAGTACGCTTCATCAGCGCATCGATGTCGGCCTCATACCATTGGTTTAGAGCACCGGCCGCACCCGCTCCGACGGCGACGCAGAGGATTGTGACGAAAGCAAGAAAACCGTTGAGGTGCCCAGGCGCTGCCCATAATGCACAGGCGCTGGAAAACACCACCAACGACATGACGCGCGGCTTCAGCAGCGCGTAGTAGTCGCGCCAATCGGCAAAGCTAACACCTTCCGGTGCTGCAACGGTAGAGATCGAAACGGCCATCGCCCTACTTTATGACCGGCAGGGTCTCGAACTGGTGGAACGGCGGCGGTGACGACAACGTCCATTCGAGTGTCGTGGCACCTTCGCCCCAGTAGTTGCCCTCGACACGGCGACCACGGGCCAGCGACCAGGCGACGTTGATAAAGAAGAACACCATGCCAAACGCCATGATCGCATAGCCGTAGCTTGAAATCAGATTGTACTTGGCGAACTGCACCGGATAATCGGGAATACGGCGCGGCATGCCATCCTGCCCGAGGAAGTGCTGCGGGAAGAACAGCACATTGACACCGATAAAGAATACCCAAAAGTGCAGCTTGCCAAGCAGTTCGTTATACGCGCGGCCGGTCATCTTGCCGAACCAGTAGTAAAACCCCGCAAAGATCGCGAACACTGCGCCAAGCGAAAGCACGTAGTGGAAATGCGCCACAACATAATAGGTGTTGTGCATATAGGTATCGATACCGGCGTTCGAAAGAATGACACCCGTGACGCCGCCGACGGTGAACATCACGATGAAACCGATCGCCCAGAGCATCGGTGTCTCGAAACTGATCGAGCCGCCCCACATCGTTGCTATCCAGCTAAAGATCTTGATGCCGGTCGGCACCGCGATAATCATCGTCGCAGCGGTAAAATACATCTTCGTATTCACATCGAGGCCGCTGGTAAACATGTGGTGAGCCCAAACAATGAACCCGATGCCGCCGATTGCGACCATTGCATATGCCATGCCCAGATAGCCGAACACGGGCTTTTTCGAAAACGTCGAGATGATCTGGCTGATCATTCCAAAGCCCGGTAGGATCATGATGTAGACCTCTGGGTGACCGAAGAACCAGAACAAATGCTGGTACAGGATCGGGTCACCGCCGCCCTCGGGCGCGAAGAACGTTGTGCCAAAGTTACGATCGGTCAACAGCATCGTAATCGCGCCGGCAAGCACGGGCAGCGACAGCAGCAGCAAGAAAGCAGTAACGAGCACTGACCAGACGAACAGCGGCATCTTGTGCAACGTCATCCCCGGCGCTCGCATGTTGAAGATCGTCGTAATAAAATTGATTGCGCCAAGAATCGAAGAAGCGCCGGCGAGGTGCAGCGACAAGATCGCCATGTCGACTGCAGGCCCGGGATGTCCTGATGTGCTGAGCGGCGGATACAGTGTCCAGCCGGTCCCTGCGCCGTCCGCGCCCGCCGGGCCTTCGACGAACATCGAGCCGAACAGGAGCAAAAACGCTGGCACCAGTAGCCAGAACGACACGTTGTTCATCCGCGGAAACGCCATGTCTGGCGCACCGATCATGAGTGGCACGAACCAGTTGCCGAAGCCCCCGATCATGGCGGGCATGACCATGAAGAACACCATGATCAACCCGTGTGCAGTAATGAAGACGTTCCACAAGTGATACGACGCGTCGAGATTCCCGTGCGTGAACCACGTCAGATACTGGATGCCAGGATGCGCGAGCTCGGCGCGCATAATACCGGATATTGCGCCACCGACGATTCCCGCAAACACTGCAAAGATCAGGTACAGTGTCCCAATATCCTTGTGATTGGTCGAGAAGAGCCAGCGCTGCGCAAAGCTCATCGGCGCATGTGCATCATGCGCATGACCATGATCGCTGCTATCGACGAGCGCACTTGCAATTGGGGGTGCCATCGTTTGGGCCCTCTTAAATCTTCGCCGCAGGCGCAGGCTGCGCAGCGGCGGTCGTGACAGGTGTGGGAGCAGCGATCGGCGCAGAGCCGCTGCTGACGGCCGGAGCAGTCTTTAGTGTCGCTGGCGTCGGCGCAATCCCGGCGTCCTTCTGCTTGGCGGCGATCCACTCGGCGAACCGCGCCTTGGACACGACTTCAACAGCGATTGGCATGAAGCCATGCTTCGTACCGCAAAGTTGGAAGCACTGCCCGTAATAGACGCCGGGGCGATCCACTTTGAACCATGTTTCATTGATACGTCCCGGGACGGCATCCATCTGAACCCAAAAGCTCGGCATTGCCCAAGCGTGAATGACGTCGGCAGCGGTGGTTAGGACGCGCACGGTCGCACCGACCGGCACGACCACACGGTTATCGACGCCAAGCTTGAGCGGGTCGCCATGCTTGGCAGCTTCGGCATCATTGAGCATGATCGAGTCGAAGCTGAACGCGCCCTGGTCGGGGTACTCGTACTCCCAATACCATTGATGCCCAGTGGCCTTGATCGTCAAGTCGGCCTTGGGCGGGGTATACTGGTTGGCCAGAAGGCGGAACGATGGGACCGCAATCCAAACCAGAATAAGAACCGGAATGACCGTCCAAATCACCTCGATAACCGTGTTATGCGACGTGCGCGAGGCAACGGGATTCGCGCTGCGGCGAAAGCGGAACAACGCATAACCGAGCAGGGCAAACACCACGATGCAGACTGCGATCATCAGCGGATCGAGGATCGTGTTCGCCATATGACGCGCTTCGACAGCGATTGGTGTCATCGCCTGCTGCAAATCCCAGCCGCCGCTCGGCTGACCGATCCCAGCCGTAGGCAGAACCGTGGCAACTGGGGCCGCCGCCAACGGCACGGTCGTTACCGGCACAACGGGTGCTGCGGCGACTGCACTTGCATCCTGTGCCCATGCGGCGGCCGGCATTGTCGCGACAAATGCTGTCGCCAGCCAGTTTCGAACCTGCTGCATCGTACCTCTCGAAATCAATTGCGCGGGGTATAGACCCGGGGTCCGCACGCGACAAGCGATGAAGATGCCGCAGTTGCGAACGCGAGTGCCCGCGCTCTCGATCGCGGGGCGCTAGGCCTCAAGGTTGGCGAACACCGCGCCTTCCTTGCGACGTTGCGCGCCTACGGCTGCAACGATGTCCTCGCCCTGCAGCATTCCGGCATTCCATACCGCGACATACTCGAGCCCAGCCTCGATCGTGGCATCGCGCCCATGATTAAGGACCTGCTTGATCCCGGCGATCGCGAGCGGCGACTTGGCGGCAATCTCACGCGCCAGCGTAAGGCCCGCAGTAAATGCCGCGTCATGATCCACTTCGACACGGTTCAGGAAGCCGTAGGATTTTGCTTCCTCTGCACCGAAGCGCCGCCCGGTATAGGCGAGTTCCCGAACCAGCCCTTGGGGCAGAAGATGCGGTATGCGCTGCAGCGTGCCCACGTCGGCGACAATCGCGATGTTGATCTCCTGCACCGTGAAAAAGCAGTCGGCTGTGCCGATGCGCATGTCGCAGGCAGTGACGAGGTCGACGCCGCCACCAATGCAACCACCTTGGCAAACTGCAATTACCGGCACGCGGCAGCGGTCGATGACACTGAAAGTTTCCTGCATGCTCTTGACGTGGCGCCGGAAAGCTTCGCGCGCACGACCGGGATCACCCGCATGCCCGCCAAGCGATTGCCCGATCGAAGCGAGATCCAACCCGGCGGTGAAATGCTTGCCGGTCGAGGCGATGACGACCACCCGAATGCTTGGGTCGCCGTCGATTGCGGCGAAAATCTTGGGCATATCAGTCCAGAATTCCGGCGTCATGGTGTTGAGTGCCGCGCCGCGCGTCAACGTGACGGTAGCGATATGATCCGCGACGTCGAGCCGCAAAGTCTGCAATTCCATCATTGCTCTCCCCAAGCTATAGCTTGGGCATGACCAAATTTACCGTCAACGGCAACCCCGTCCATTACCTGCTGCCTCCGACAACGCCGTTGCTTTGGGCGTTGCGGGATGCGTCGAATCTGACGGGCACCAAATTCGGCTGCGGCGCGGGGTTATGCGGCGCGTGCACGGTACACGTCGACGGCGTTGCACAACGGTCATGCCAAGTCTCGATTGGCGATATCGAGGGCAGTTTCATCACGACGATCGAGGGACTATCGCCTGACCGCAGCCATGCCGTCCAAGCCGCGTGGATCGCCGAGCAAGTGCCACAATGTGGTTATTGCCAGTCGGGCTTGATCATGGCGGTTGCTGCGTTGCTCAAGACGAACGCAAAACCTGACGATGCCGCAATCGATGCGGCAATCACCAATATCTGTCGCTGCGGTACCTATCCGCGAATTCGCAAGGCGATCCACCGCGCCGTCGTCGGCGGCGTTGATTCCGGAGTCGCCGCGCCGGGATCAACGCCTTCGGAAGCAGTTCGCCACGCTCCATCGATGGTCTCGGAACCGCGCAAGATCGCCTAATAGACTGCGAGGCGCGCCAGTGCTGCATGCGCTTCGGCCAATGTCCGTCGCACGATCTCACCCGCCGGAAGAACCTCTTGTATTGCGCCGCCACCCTGCCCGACTGCAAGGCATTGCGTTGCCGGGTTGACGTCGTCGATGACACCGGCAATCGGCCCGAGCAGATTATGTTGTGCGGAATGCATAACCTGTGCGGCAAAGGGTAAGGCAGTCTTACCCTCCCATTCACGCGTCGTTTCGTTCGCTAATGCGCGCAACGTCTTGCCGGTAAACGCGCGGCTGATTACGGTATCCGCTTCGGTCATGCCAATGATCGCTTCCTTGTACGGCTGGCCGGCATGTGCCTCGACGGACGCGATGAAGCGCGTTCCCATCCAAACGCCCTGACACCCGAGCGCAAGCGCAGCCACTAGCCCGCGCCCGTCGAACAGGCCGCCCGCCGCCACCACCGGCACGTCGACTGCATCGACGACTTGCGGCCACAATGCGAGGCTGGCGACGCTGCCCGTATGGCCACCCGCTTCCGTGCCTTGGGCGATCACCACGTCACAGCCGGCTTCGGCAGCTTTGACGGCATGGCGGACGTTGCCCGCCATGCACATCACGACGATGCCCGCCTGCTTCAGCCGGTCGATGATCGCGACCGGAACGCCGAGCCCCGCGATAAACGCTTTGGCTCCCTCGGCGATGATGACTTCGACCGATGCGGTCAGCGACTCGGGTTGCGCCGTAAGCAGATCAACCCCGAACGGCTTGTCGGTCAGATCGCGCACCGCACGCATTTGTTCGGCGATCATGCGCGGACTGCACCCCGCCATGCCGAGCGAGCCGAAGCCGCCGGCATTGCTGACCGCAGCGCACACCTCGGCATAGGACACCCCACCCATGCCCGCGAGCAGGATGGGGTGCTCGACACCGAGCAGGTCGCAAATCGGGGTGCGGATCACTCTGCGGCAACCGCAGGCTGCCAGCCGATCACCGCCTTCACCTCGAGGAATTCGGCGAATGCGAGGTCGCCCCATTCGCGGCCGTTGCCCGATTGTTTGTAGCCGCCGAATGGTGCCATCAGGTCGCCGCCTTTGCCGTTGATGAACACCTGCCCCGCGCGTAAGCGGCGCGCCACGGCATGCGCGTGTTCGAGTTCGCCTTCGACATAAGCGGCAAGCCCATAGACGGTGTCGTTGGCGATTGCGATTGCCTGCTCTTCGCCGTCATAGGCCAGCATCGTCAGCACGGGGCCGAAGATCTCTTCGCGCGCGATCGTCATGTCGTTCGTGACGTCGGCAAAAACGGTCGGCTTCACGTAATAGCCAGTCTCGAGCCCTTCCGGCTTGCCCGTGCCGCCCGCGACCAGCGTGGCACCTTCGTCGATGCCCTTTTGGATCAGCCCCTGAATCTTCTGCCACTGCGTTTCACTGACCACCGGTCCGATCTTCGCATTGCCATCGGGTGACCCGACGGTAACGCCTTCGGCTGCGGCCTTGGCAATAATCTTGGCTGCAGCCATCTTGCCAGCGGGCACCAGCATCCGCGACGGCGCGTTGCACGACTGACCCGAGTTGGTCATCATCTGCTGAACGCCGCGTGTAATCGAGACATCCAGATCGGCATCGTCGAGAACGACGTTCGGTGATTTTCCGCCCAATTCCTGAGCAACTCGCTTGACCGTGGGTGCGGCCGCCTGTGCCACCGCGACGCCGGCGCGGGTCGACCCGGTGAAGCTCACCATATCGACATCGACATGGCTGCTCAGCGCTGCGCCGACGCCGGGACCATCGCCGTTGACCAGGTTGAAGACACCCGCGGGTACGCCTGCGGCATGAAGCACCTCGGTCCACAGCTGTGCCGAGAACGGCGCGATTTCGCTCGGCTTGAGGATCATCGTGCAGCCGACTGCAAGCGCCGGTACGACCTTGCAGGCGATCTGGTTGATCGGCCAGTTCCACGGCGTGATGAACGCGCACACGCCGATCGGCTCCTTCGCCAGCAGCGTCGAACCCCGCAATTCCTCGAAGCTGTAGTTTTTGAGCACTTCGATGCCGGTCATCAGATGGCCAACGCCGATCGCTGCCTGTGCCTGCATCGCGAGCCAGCCGGGAGCACCCATTTCCTCGGTGATCGCGGCGGCCATATCGGCGTAGCGCTTCTGGTATTCAGCGACGATATTCTGCAGCAGCTCGATCCGGTCGGCGCGGCTGGTTTGTGAGAAGCTCGCGAACGCGCGCTTGGCCGCTGCAACCGCCTTGTCGACATCGGCCGCCGAGCCGATGCTGATATGGCCCGCGACAGCTTCGGTCGCCGGGTTGATGACGTCGATCTGCTTCGGGGAGACCGGATCGACCCAGACGCCATCGATGTAGAATTTGAGATAATCGCGCATTCCCCAGGATCCTTCTTTTGAGTCGTGCTTCTTATAGGCTCCCGCCAATCTTCGCGGGAGTGGGCGTTTTACCCCAGCATATCGCGGACAAAATTCGCCAATCCCAATTGCCGTTTTCGACGCAACCGTTCGGCAGTCAGGATCGCACGGATCTCGGCGAGGCATGCATCCGGATCATCGTTGATCAGGATGTAATTATATTCGCCCCAATGACTGATTTCGGTCGCAGCGCGGCGCATCCGGTCGGCAATCACGGCGTCGGCATCGGTACCACGCCCGCGCAGGCGCCGTTCGAGCTCGGCCATGGTCGGCGGCAGAATGAAGACGCGAACAAGGTCGCTGGCGGCATCGGTTTGCTGGAGCTGCTGTGTGCCTTGCCAGTCGATGTCGAACAGCACGTCGTGCCCCTCATGGAGCGTCGCCTCGACCAGCGCACGCGGCGTACCGTATCGATTACCGAAGACCGTCGCCCATTCGAGCAGCTCATCACCGGCCAGCATCCGATCGAACTCGGCATCGCTGACAAAGTGATAATCGACGCCGTGCCGCTCACCGGGTCGCGGCGGGCGCGTTGTCGCGGACACCGACATGACGATATCGGGATCGCCCTCGATCAACCGCCGCGACATGGTGGTCTTGCCCGCACCAGACGGCGAGGACAGCACGAACATAAGCCCGCGTCGGGCAGGTGCAGCGAGGCGGGCAAACTCGGTCATGGTGCGGTGTAGCGTGCAGACCACACCACGTCTATTGCGGGTCCGGACCAATCATCGCGCCCGGTTGGACGACGGCCCTGAATCGCGGCTCGTCAATCAATCCCAGCGCCAAGCCTGCTTCGAGCAGCGATGTGCCTTCGTCATGCGCATATTTTGCGATCTTTGCGGCGTTGTCATACCCGATCTCCGGGGCCAGCGCCGTTACCAGCATCAACGAACGTTCGACGAGGTCGGCAATACGCGCGCGGTCGGGCTCCATGCCCGCCACGCAACGGTCCGCAAAACTCCGGGCGGCGTCGGCGATCAGGCGGATCGACTGCAAGACATTGTAAACGATCAGCGGCTTGAACACGTTTAATTCGAGGTGGCCCTGCGCGCCGCCGATGGTGACCGCGACATGGTTGCCCATGACCTGCGCCGCAACCATCGTTAGCGCCTCTGCCTGTGTCGGGTTGACCTTGCCGGGCATAATCGAACTGCCGGGCTCGTTCTCCGGCAAGTGTAGTTCGCCGAGCCCCGAACGCGGACCTGAACCGAGCAGCCGCAGATCATTGGCGATCTTGGTCAGCGACACCGCGAGCACATTGAGCGCGCCCGACAATTCGACCATCGTATCATGGCTGGCCAGCGCCTCGAACTTGTTCGGTGCCGTGACGAACGCCAATCCCGTCAGTGTTGCGAGTTCGGCTGCGATCGCGACGGCAAAACCCGCGGGCGCGTTCAATCCAGTGCCGACTGCCGTGCCGCCTTGCGCCAATCGGTGCAGCCGCGGCAGCACGCCCTGGATACGCGCAATGCCGTCCTCGAGCTGCTGCGCATAGCCTGAGACTTCCTGACCAAGCGTCAGCGGCGTCGCATCCTGTAAATGCGTGCGACCGATCTTGATGATGT